>ERZ773359.120-NODE-120-length-98660-cov-7.182364_pt1 | contig 98660 bp, 81 predicted proteins | sample MGYA00374955_ERZ773359 | MGnify/ENA primary metagenome ERZ773359 (study PRJEB29098, sample SAMN04486028) | biogas fermenter metagenome | study: EMG produced TPA metagenomics assembly of the Biogas fermentation microbial communities from Germany - Plant 4 DNA1... | reverse complement strand
AATCCGACATGGATCTCTTTTATTTAGTTGTTCAATTTGATTTTACAATCAACCAAAAACAGATAATTAATAAATATTAGTTAATTTAGATGAGATTTTTGTCGATATATGATATGAAAATGTTAGGCTAATAAAACAAATTATATATAGCAAAGGTAAAGAATTACATAATAAGTCTGCTGTTATAAGCAAAGTTGATTGTGAGTTTATATACAGTAATTTTATTTTGAGCTCAGATATACGGAGGTTAATTTAATGGATATAACTGCTGTTATTCCGGTTCGTGCAGGTAGTACAAGGGTTAAAAACAAAAATATAAAACCGTTTGCAGGTACAAATCTGCTGGTTAATAAAATTCGCCAATTAAAACAGGTTTCAGATATAAGTAAAATTATTGTTTCATCAGACAGCGATGAGATGCTAAGAATCGCTGAAGAAGAAGGAGCTATTCCTAAAAAAAGGCCTATTGAATACTGTGATGAAAAAAGCAGGACTTTTAATGAGGTAGTGCGTTATATAGCTCAAAATGAGGTTGATACGGAAGATATGATGTGGGCTCCGTGTGTATGCCCCCTTGTGGGTCCCCAAAAAATAGCCGAAGGAATTCAGCTATACAGGCAAATTCTAAGCGGAGAATTAGATGCTGACTCAATAGCTACAGCCAGATTAATTAAGGAATACATTTTTGATGAAAATGGGCCTGTAAATTTTGACATAGAAAATCATGTTAAAAGTCAGGATTTGCCCAACTGGCATTGTATCACAAATGGGTTTTTTATAGCCAAAACAGCGGATATGGCCCGTTGGGGATTTGTTTACGGGAAGAAAGTGCATCTATGTGAGGTTAATAAGTTTGAGGCTATAGATATAGATGATGAATTTGATTTTGCAATGGCTGAATTCGCAATGAAATATCTCGAATCAAACTAAAAGGAAGGAAGACTTTATGAAACTACAACTACTGGACTGTACATTAAGAGACGGGGCTTATGTAGTTGACGGAAATTTCGGCAGTAATGTAATCAGCGGAATTATCCGAAAACTACAGGATGCCAATATAGATATTATAGAATGTGGCTGGCTAAAGAACGGGGAGCATAAGGAAGGATCAAGCTATTATCATGTGCCGGGTGATCTGGAACGTTATTTAACCACTCCCAAGAAACCCGGGACTATATATACAGCAATGATTGACTACAACAGATATGACTGTAGTATTTTACCGGAATATGACGGAAAATCGATAGATGCAATTCGTGTTGTCTTTCCGGTTGATCATTTTAAAGAAGGAATAGCATTAGTTAATCCTATCAGAGAAAAGGGGTATAAAGTCTTTTTGCAGGCTGCCAATACTCCGGGATATGATGATAAAACTTTGCTAAAATTGATAGAAGCTGTAAACGAAGTACGGCCCGACGGCTTTTCCATTGTTGATACATTCGGTACTATGTATCCTGATGATTTGGAACGTTTTATGATTCATATTGATAATAACCTGGACAAAAATATATTATTAGGATTTCACTCACACAATAACCTGCAGCTTTCCTTTGCGCTGTGTATGAGATTTATTGAGCATTTTAAGAATAAATCAGACAGAAATATTATTGTTGACAGTTCATTATGCGGTATGGGCAGAGGGGCGGGAAACGCCTGCACGGAATTATTGGTACAGTACATTAATAAATGGGATAATTCCTATGATATGGACAGTGTACTGGATGCTATTGATGTGTACATGTCACAATTTCTTGAAGAGAAAGACTGGGAATATTCAGTCCCTTATTTTTTGGCCGGCATGTACGGCTGTCATGTAAATAATGTTATGTATCTTATAAGGGAACATAGAGTTAAAAACAAGGATATGCGGGCAATATTTAATTCTTTATCAAAAGAAAAACGGGTTCAGTATGACTATGATAACTTAGAGAAAATCTACATTAATTATCAGAGCAGAAATATTGATGATTCCAGTGCCAAGGAATATCTGACTGAACAATTGGGAGAAAAAACCATAGTAACTATTTGCCCCGGTGAATCTTCTGAAACCTGCCGAGAACATATATTGCAGACAGTAAAAAATAAAGATGCTCTTTCGGTTGGTATCAATGCAATCTTACCCGGTTTTTCTTATGATTTTCTGTTTTTTTCAAATGCAGTAAAATATGAATATGCAAAAGAAAACTATCCGGAAGTTTTTTCAAAAGCGAAAGTAATAGTTACTTCGAATATCATGCAGGGAACAGACAATGATCATTTGATAGTCAATTACAATGATTTGGCTAAAACAGGATGGAAGTATTTTGAAAATTCAATGATAATGTTTCTAAGACTGATGCTTAAAATTGCACCGAAGGAAATTATGATAACCGGATTTGACGGTTTTAACAGAAATGAAGACAAATACGCCAAACAGGTTTTAAGACCACCGATGAAAGGAGTATATTTAGAGGAATCGCAAAGGGAAATCGGTGAAATGTTCAGTGATTTTCTAAGTTTTAATAACGGAAAAATTAAAATTTCATTTTTAACAAAATCACCATACGAAACATTATTACAGTAAGTATTTAAAATATGGAATATACGCTGTGTTATAGAAAATTAATATGCCCCTGATATGGAATGAGAGAGGAATAAAGAAGAATGAATATAAAGATTAGTATTATTATGCCATCGCTAAATGTTGGGAGATTTATTGAGGAATGTATTCAAAGTGTTATATCGTCAACACTGGAAGATATAGAAATTATATGTGTAGATGCAGGATCCACAGACGGAACAACTGATATAATAAAACAGTATGAAAAAAAAGACCCCCGCATTCGTCTGATAGAAGTAGATAACAAAAGTTATGGATATCAGGTAAACGTTGGGATAAATAATGCTTTAGGTGAGTATATCGGTATTGTAGAAACAGACGATTTAATTCTTCCATATACCTATGAATGTCTGTACAATCTGGCTCAAAAGAACGGCTATCCTGATATTGTTAAAGGTGACTACGAAATTTTTATGTACGATCCTGCTATAAATGAAATAATTATTAGAAAAATGGCAACTTTTGATACAAGAAGAAAAGCTTATTACAGAAAAATTATCAATTCCAAAAAACATCCGGAACTGTTGCTTTGGGATACTTATATTTGGAAAGGTATTTACAAAAAAGAATTCTTGGACAGTAAAGGTATAAGATTAAACGAATCCAAGGGCGCCGCATTTCAGGACAACTGTTTTCTGTTTCAGACAATAGGATTGGCTGATTCTATTTATTATACAGATGATGTTGTGTACAGATACAGAAGAGACAATGAAAACGCTTCAGTGTTTAGTAACCGGGGATATTTTTATGTAAATGAGGAATATGGTTTTATAAGGAGGTTTATTGAAAGGGGATGTGAGTCTTTGGCTCATTTAAAACCATTTTATGTTTTGCGTCTCTTTTCAATGATCCGTTTTAGAAACGATGTTTCATTATACGCCCATTTGCCGGCTGAACATATAAAGGAAGGACTTAAAATAAACATAGATTTACTAAAATTGTGTGAGCAAAACGGTTGGATAAACTATGGATTATTTTCGGCAGAAGAAAGATTTGAACTTGGACTATATTTAAAGGATATTGATCTTTATGCCGATTATATAACGGAAAAACATAAATTGAAAGCCGGGCAGTTTGATAAGTTGCTGGAAAAATTACGTCAAAGGAAAAACATTTATTTGTACGGTACAGGCAATATTGGCAGTATGGCGTATTATAATCTTTTGAGAAACAATTTTCAGAACATCAGTGGTTGGTGTGATTCCAATAAAGAATTATGGAACAAACAGTATATGGGAATCAGGATAGTTCCGTTAGATGAAGTATTTAAAAATTATAAAGCCGGTGAAATGACCTTTGTAATTACTTCTCCTTATAATGCAATAGATATGAATGGTACTTTACTTGAGAATAACATTAGTGCTGACGATATATTCTTTTACATTAACAACGGATATTTTGGATTATAGGAGCTTTAAATGAGAAGTTTAAAAAATTTTAAAAGATTAATAAATCAGCATTCCAAAATAATAATATATGGGGCAGGACAGGTTGCCAGAGAACTGTTTGAGTGGATGAAAAATGAGAAAATTAATTCCAAAGTCAGTTATTTTGCGGTGACTTATTTAGGAGACAACCCGACTCAAATAGATGATGTTCCGGTTCGGACTATAGATTCATTGGCAGAAAATAATACAGACGCCTTGGTTATAGTGGCAACTTTATTAAATGCCCAAAAAGAGATAGGTGATACCCTGCAGAGACTGGGGTTTCGGTCGTGCACTTATATTACTAGTAACTTAAGAAGAGAAATGTCATACTGCCGGATGGAATATTTTAACAGAAAAATATACTTGTGTGATACTTATTATCATGTTCTCATAGCGCTGACTATGATAGAAGTAAATAAGGAAGAAGCGGATTTGTTTTTTTCCAATGGATTAGAACGAGATTATGAACTGCAGGACAGAATTATAAAGTCCGCAATAGTAGATAATATTTTCAGACATGACAGAGGTAAGGTAAGGGAAGTATTATACAATTCCAAACTTAAGAGACTGCTGTTTGGTCGGAGACGTTTAATATATAATTTCGAAAAAATCACTACCGTTGACTTCTCCCGTTATAAGGGTGGAGTTTATATGTTTTTTGATGAAGGACAAATTGCCAGGTATATTCAGGCAAAACATATAAAATATACACTGTTGGAAGATTGCTATGATTTTATGAAAGTAGTCGTACCTATGAAATTTATGGACCGATTGGAACATACGCAAAGTTTTTGGGGAAAGATTGAAGCAAAATTAGGATTGGATTATGTTCCGCTGGGCCAATCAAAGTATTGTAAGAAGATTGAAGTAAATGATCTAAACGGAATAGCAATACCTCAAAGAAAAGTTACTGAGTATCCCAGAGAAAAATTGATTGCAAAACTGACTGCCAGGCAAAAAGAAAAGATATTTAAGATATTTGTGGGTGAACAATTGGTGGAATCCTCATCTAACGAAAACACTCTTCTCATTTTGACCCAACCCCTATTTAAGGATAACTTTGTTCCGTCTTTGGAGACTCAGAAACAGATATATACGGATATAATTAAAGAGAATAAGAATAAATTTGATGTTATATATGTTAAGCCCCATCCCAGGGATGATTTTCCGTATGAGCAAATTGACTGCAATATACATGTAATAAATAAAAAAATACCGACTGAAGTATTTAATTTTATGAACAGAATCATGTTCAAAAAAGCGATTACAATCAGCTCAACAGCTATCTATAATATGAATTTTGTTGAAGAAAAAGAACTTCTGGGGTTGAATTATATTAGTCCTTATGTACCTGAATCTGAGCGTAAAAATCTGTCGATTGTACTGCCTTAATTGTTATATAAATTAATTTTGATATCATTGATATATTTTTAAATTATACGAGTTGTCATATCGGTTATTGGCTTCTGGTGGTAAATGGTATACTATTTTAATATTAAAACTGATATATTATCCCTCGATGTGTGTCAGTAACATATCGGGGGAACTTTTTATAATCATATTCCATTAATATGAGCTAGCAAATGGGATGTATATGATTGTAATAATTTTTGATATTATGTCGATAAATAAGATAGAAGAAAAATTCAGCAATATGCTTATAAAATATAATTAATAGCGAAATTATGCTATACTATATTATAACAAGTCAAAACTAATGAAGTTTCGTGATTTTATGTCATGAAAATTTTACAAGGCGGTAAATATATGATATCTGTATGTATTATAGTAAAAAATGAAGAAAAATTAATAGAAAAGTGCTTAAAACACCTTCTTCCTCTTGAATATGAAATAGTTGTCGTAGATACCGGTTCTACCGACAATACTAAAGCTGTGGCTGCCAAATATACCGATATGGTGTTTGATTATGAGTGGCAGCAGGATTTTGCAGCCGCAAGGAACTTTGCAATAAGTAAAGCAACCAATGATTATATACTTATGATTGACAGTGACGAGATTTTGCTATCTTATGACAGAAAAGAACTGGAGGAATTAATTAAGCTGTATCCTGACAGAATAGGCAGAATTGGTATTATCAGTGAGTATGTAAGGGGAAATGAAAAATATAAAGTGAAAAGTCAGGTAAGCAGACTTTTTTCTAAAAAATTATTTTGTTACCGGGGCAGTATCCATGAGCAGATAGTGCCTATAAATAACAATAACGGAGTGCCGGTTACATATAATGCCCCGCTTCTTGTTAATCACAGCGGTTATGACGGCGAACTGGAAGTAAGGCGGAAAAAAACAGAGAGAAATATTAATCTATTATTAAAAGAACTGAAAGATAAAGGCGACGACCCATATATACTTTATCAGTTGGGTAAATCATATTATATGCAAGAAGATTATCCGGCTGCTTGTGAAGCATTCTGGAAAGCATTATATTTTGATTTAGATCCGAAACTGGAATATGTTCAGGACATGGTCGAAAGTTACGGATATGCTCTCCTTAACTCCAATCAGTATGAAACTGCTCTGCAGCTTTTGGGAGTATATGATGAATTTGCAGTGAACGCCGATTTTGTATTTTTAATTGGGTTAATATATATGAATAATGCCATGTTTACCGAAGCAATAAGTGAATTTTTAAAAGCAGCAAAAATGACTGAATATAAAATGGAAGGGGTAAACAGCTACCTGGCATTTTTTAATATAGGTGTTATCCATGAATGTCTGGGAAATACAGAAAAAGCAATAAAATATTATAAGAAATGTGGAAATTATGAGAAGGCACAGGAGAGATTAAGAAACATAAGATAAAAGACAGGTGACAGGATATGGTATTTACACTGATTTTTGCCGGCGGAACCGGATATGGCATAGGTCCAAGTCTAAAACCCAAGCAATTTTTGGAGGTTTATGGAAAACCGGTTATTATTTATACCTTGGAGCATTTTGAGAACCACAAAGACGTAGATGAAATTGTGGTGGTTTGTTTAGAAAGCCATATTAATGAGCTGAAAAGATTAACAGACAGATTCGGGATTACAAAGGTTTCAATGATAGTACCCGGGGGAAAAACAGGACATGATTCAATTTATAATGGCCTTAAGGCAATGAAAGAGAAAGCACAGGATGACGATATTGTACTTATCCATGATGGGGTAAGGCCTTTAATAACCGAAAAGCTTGTTACTGATAACATTGAAGCGGCAAAAAAATACGGTGCTGCAATTACCGTAGAACCGGCCAGGGAAAGCGTTGTTCAAAGTAAGGATCAGATAAACATATGTTATGTGCCTAACAGAAATAATATGTATATAGCTAAGGCACCACAGTCGTTTAGCTATAAGCTTATATATGAAGCATACGAAAAGGCGGCTAAGGAACAAAAAAGAACCGTAGACTCCGCACAGTTATGCAGCATATATAATATTCCTATGTATATGGTGGAAAGCACCAAGAATAATATAAAAATTTCCGTTCCCGAAGATTATTATATGTTCAGGGCATTGTATGAGGCGATGGAAAACCAGCAAATATTCGGTATTTAATACTACCGGTTACACCAAAATTTTAGATAAAGAGGGTAGATTACATTGACTACAGCACTTATATTAGCCGGCGGGACCGGAACAAGAATGAATAGCAGGGTCAAGCCAAAGCAGTTTATTGAAATCCACGGCAAACCCATACTTATATATACCCTGGAACATTTTGAGTATCACGAGGAAATCGATGATATCGTAATCGTCTGTCTTGAAGACTGGATTGAAAAATTGAAAATATACTTACATAGATTCGGAATAACCAAAGTATATGAAATAGTTCCTGGCGGTCCCACAGGCCATGATTCCATTTATAACGGCCTTGTTACTTTAAAGAAAAAAGCAAATCCTGATGATATCATTCTTATACATGATGGGGTAAGACCTTTAATAACGGGGGAACTTATTACTGAAAACATCAGGACCGTAAGGAAATCCGGAAATGCAGTTACAGTAGAAGTAATAAGGGAAAGCGTAATAAAAAGTACAGACGGTAAATTTGTATCGGATGTTCCTGCACTAAATCAGATGTTTGTGGCAAAAGCTCCGCAATCATTCTATTTTAAGGATATATCAGAGGTTTTTGAACAGGCAGAAAAAGACGGGTTTAAAGCAATAGACAGTGCACATCTTATGAACCACTATGGAAAAACTCTGCATATGGTAAAAAGCACAAAAAACAACATAAAGATTACGGAGCCTGCAGATTATTATATGTTCAGGGCTTTATGCCAGGCGGCTGAGAATCAGCAGATATTCGGTATTTAAAATTTACAGAGGGATAAAGATGCGAGTTCATATAAAAAATGAGTTAATTGAAATAATTAAAATGTTGTCAGAGGCAAATGACTTTATTCAGGACAATATTGAAACTAACATAACAGATCAAATTAAAGAACTATTGGTAAATTGCCAGCAGAGTGCTATTGAAGTCGGTGAGAAGATCGAATATTTTGAAGGAGAAGGCACCGTAGCCGTATCTATACTGGAGGAATACTGTGAGCTGGTTTACAGGTTAAGCCTTACCCTTGATGACGTAAAAAAGGCCAGAAAATTAATAAAACTTTTAAGAAACCTCCTTCAAAGGATTATAAACAGTATCACATATGATATACCAGTTTCTAAAAAAGAAGTTGTTTTTTTCCCATATAAGGCGTCCATGTGGGACAGTATGGAAAGCGTATGGGAAGCAGCCTGCAAAGATCCGGACTGTGACGTATATGTTGTACCCCTTCCTTATTATGATAAAAAGACAGACGGGTCATTGGACAAGATGCATTATGAAGGAAATGAGTTTCCTGATTATGTACCGGTAACATCATGGGAAAAGTATGCTGTTTCTGAAAGATGTCCTGACATAGCATATATTCACAATCCATATGACAATGCCAACAGGGTTACCAGTATCCATCCTGATTTTTATGCAAAAGAGTTAAAAAAATATGTCGGCCTGCTTGTTTATATTCCATATTTTATCACCCAAGGGGATGTCCCCACACATTTTTGCGTTTTACCGGGGACTTTATTTTCAGATAAAGTAATTGTTACAACCGAGAAAGAAAAGAATACTTATATCAATGAATTAAAGAAATTTGAAACGGAAAATAATTGCTCCGGTAAATTTGGAAATTTGGAAGAGAAGTTTTTGATATTAGGGTCTCCCAAAGTTGATAAGGTATTAAGTACCACAAGGGATAATGTAACAGTACCAAAAGAGTGGCACGATTTAATTATAAAACCGGACGGCAGCAGAAAAAAAGTAATTCTGTATAATACCACAATTCAGCCATTATTAAATCATAAAGAAGAATATTTGGACAAGATACAGGAGGTCCTTAACTTTTTTTATGAAAAACGGGACGAATATACACTTTTATGGAGACCTCATCCACTGATGGAGACTACTTTATCATCGATGTTGCCCGGTTTGTATGAAAGATATAAAAAAATTCTTGTGGAGTATAACAATAAAGCTTTTGGCATATATGACGATACGGCAGATATCCATAGGGCCATTGCTTTGTCCGATGCCTATTACGGTGACAAAGGCAGTGTGGCTGTACTATACAAAGAGACAGGAAAACCATGTATGATCCAGAATGTGAAGGTGAAATAGCCATGAATTATACCACTGAAAGAGAACAATTATGGAAACGGATTGAAGGGGCGGATAAATTTTATATTTATGGTGCCCAGATAGTAGCTTATGGTGTATATAAGGCAATAAGTGAGGTTTTAGGAAAGTATCCTAAAGCCTTTTTGGTAAGCTCTAAGGTCAATAATCCAACAGAGATTGATTCTATACCTGTTTCTTTAGTTAGCGGAGAAATAAATACCGATGCCTTAATCATAGTTGCAACACCAGAAATATATCATGATGAAATCAAAGAAATTCTTGAAAATTATAAACTGAATAATCTTTTCTTTGTTGATTCCCATGTGGAATATCTCATTATGAGCAAGTATTTTCAAAAGCTTGGGACTTTTAAATTATTGGAGGATTTGCCTTTTTATAAGTCTTCGGACGAACTACCAGGCGTTAAAATGTTTATGGCAAAACATCACAGGGATAAAAGATTAAAAGGGCAATATGATATTCCGTCATGGGTTATTCCGATACAGGTTGGGGCGTCATTGACGGATTTGCGTATAACTGAGCTTTTGGATAATACAGGAGACAATATTTCAAACAAGAACTATAAATATTCTGAATTAACAGCTATGTACTGGGCATGGAAAAATATCAGAGAAGAATATCTGGGCATATGCCATTATCGCAGGATCTTGCTTTTAGATACGGAAGATTTAATAAAAATAAAACAGAACAATATCAATGTGGTTTTGCCTTTGCCGTTTGTATGTTATCCTGATGCTTCAGGACAATATGGCCGTTATATATCGGCTGAAGATCAGGAAAAATTGATGGAGGCTTTAAAGGAAACTGATCCGGAATACTACAGGGCTGCCCTTAAGATATTAAAAGGACCATACCTTTATAATTATAATATGTTTCTTGCTGATTCAGAGACATTTAACGAATACTGCAACTGGATTTTTCCTGTTCTTAAAAGGGCAGAAGAATTGTGTGAGCCTTCAGGCCAGGAACGCACAGACAGATATTTAGGGTATTTTGCTGAAGTATTAACCGCACTGTATTTTCTTTATAATAAAAACAATTTAAAGATTGTTCACGGTGAAAAGAAATGGATGGTATGATATTGAAAATTGCATGCCATATCGGGAATTATAATGGAAATTATAGAAAATAATTGAAAAGATAAAGGAGTAGAGCAATATACAATGGGATTTGGTTGCTATGATGCTTATAAAGAAAACAATACTATATGGTTTTCTGCCGTAGATCATAACGGTTTATATAAAATGAGACTGGATAATAACGAAACGGTTAAAATTGCAGAGTTTCCTAATGAGGATAATATTTTTGAACTGCACAGGAAAGTTATTGTCTACAACAGGATATTGTTTTTTATACCATGCAGGGGCAGAGGAATAAGTGCATATCATTTGGATACCGGAAAAATGGAATATTTTATTCCCGATGACAGAAACGAAATTCATGCATGTGATGCTTTTTTGGATGATGAAGTTTTATGGATACTTCCAAGAAATCTAAGCCAGCCCTTATATGAATTTAACATAGAGCAGGGGGTTTTTTATAAACATGATGAATGGAATAAAACCATACTTAAGCTGCCCGGTATAAGTGAGAAGCAAATATTAAGCTTAAAGTCTACCTGTTTTATCGATAAAACAATGATGACAGTAATTTCCGATACGCCATATGTAATAAAAACACATATAAAAGATGGGATCACGGATATTTACTATCTTTCGGATGAGATCAGATTAAGAGGCATAACTTATGATGAGGGGAATTACTGGTTAACACTTTCAAAAGGCGGATCGGTTTTATATGCAGATTTTATTAATAAAGAAGTAAAAATAATTGATTTGGATTTTTCAGAGAAGGCTTCTTTTATGAATATAATAGTTGATGAGCAGAATCAGTCAATAATCGTACTGCCATGTAATGATACGGATATCTACAGGTTTTATAAAAATAAAAATGAAGCATTTGTATATAAATCTGATTTTAAGCCCAATAAAGATAAGCTGAAATTATCATTATATATGGGATGGCTTAAGGATGAAAATGAGATATTGCTTTTGCCCAGTGCAAAGGATTATATTGAAAAATACAATTCAGCAAATGAATATAAAACAAGCTGTAACATAAGGGAATTAAAATGTAAAAGCAATTTTTACAATGAATTAGATTACCGTTCATTAAATAATTTTATTGACACAGTCAAATATTTTAATTCAATGGTAAAATGTAACGACAAAATGAATACTTACGGAAATCTGATCTGGGAAAAAACAAAAGATATAGCGGATATGTAACTAACCGGACCAAATACTATAAAAAAACAGAGGAAAAGCAATATGAAAAATATGAGTATTTTCACAGATTCCACAATCCTTATCACCGGTGCCACCGGCTTTATAGGCAGCTTGATAGCCGAAGAATTATTAGAATTTAATTCTTTGTATAATGCCGGAATAAAGTTAATACTTCCGGTTAGAAATATTGAAAAAGCCAGTAAGAAATATCCTGCCGGAAACGATAAATATAAAGAAGTATCCCTGTTAGAAACATCCCTGGCGGACATAAGGGCCGAAAAGTTTGATATGCCCATAGATTATATAATCCATTGTGCGTCGGCAACCGCATCCGCCCAAATGATATCGGATCCCGTCGGAGTGGCGGACGGCATAGTATTGGGGACAAAAAACGTATTGGAGTTGGCCAGGATAAAGAAAATAAAGTCCATGGCATACCTGTCGTCAATGGAGGTCTACGGAACGGTAAACCATGGTAAGGACGACGGAAGGCTTATCGATGAGAGTACCCTGGGAGATTTAAATATCTTTTCCGCAAGAAGCTGTTACCCTTTGGGGAAGAGAATGGCGGAGCACTACTGCCATATTTACTTTAAGCAGTATGGGGTGCCCGTAAAAATAGCACGACTTGCCCAGGTTTTCGGATATGGCGTAAGACGAAGCGATGGCCGTGTCTTTGCCCAGTTTGCAAAAGCGGTAATCAATAATGAAGACATAGTGCTGCATACCCCGGGCCTTTCCATGGGAAATTATTGTGAGTCCATGGATGCTGTTAACGCGATCCTGCTTATACTTGTTAAGGGGCAAAACGGGGAGGCATACAATGTGACAAACGAGGAAAATACCATGACAATACGGGACATGGCGGACCTTGTTGCGGATAAAATAGCATCGGGAAAAATAAAAGTTGTTTACGATATACCGAAGGACAATATATACGGTTATGCGGCCGATACGAATATCAGGCTTTCTTCCGAAAAGCTGCGGAATCTGGGATGGAAGCCGACAAAAAACCTGGAGGAAATGTACAGGGATATGATAGCATATATGTGCAGGGATGGTAATTCCGGGCCCTGAGGTTTATTAATCGGCCAAACTATCCGATAATTATAATGATGATATTCATTAGCGGATATAAACCGCATATGATAAAACATACGGACATATAGAAGGAAAACATGTTTCTGTAAAAAGGAGGAATGCCAATGTTTAAGGTCCGGATCGGCAAAACCAAAGCTGTTTTGCTTTTTGCAGCTTTTTTGGCTTGATGTATGGACAAAGCATATGCAGCATCATCTGTCACCATAAACAGGGTCGATTATATCAACGAAGAAATCGTTGTCAATAATAACGGCAATTCAATGATTTATTTTGCCACGGAAAGTGAGGCTTCAAGAAACTCATGGGAGGAAGTGACCGCGGACAGCGGGCTTACCACGGCTATTGACTTTTCATGGGTGTCTCCCACCTCCGAGGAGATTATCTTCGTCAAAGGCGAGGACGGAGTGGCACGAAGAATTGTACTAAAGGAAAGAGCGAGGAAGCTGGAAGTCTCAATAAGCTACGACAGGCTGGACGGGCTAAGCAGCAACGCTTCTATTGCGCCATTGGTAAATATCATGTCTTCTGCCGGAACCGGGGACAATCCGATTACATTTTCCGATCTTGAGTGGAGGAAGGGTGAAAACGGCCCCTGGCAGGACACATCCACCCTCACGGTTGCGCAGCTTGAGAAGCTGCAGATAAGGGGAGCGGATTTATATTTCAGGATTAAAGCGGTAAACGATAACGGTCCGAATGCCGACGGCACAAAGGGCAGAAGGGTCAGCAAAGAAGTAAGGCTTAAGATTGCCAAGAAAGCGTCTCCTGTCGCAATAGGTATAGATGGCGAGGATTTCAAGGCCGACATAAGATACGGCAAGGAATACCGTGTAACAGTTGGCGGTGTAACCTCGAACTGGGTGAAGGTAACCGACAAAAATGTCAGACAGGTGCCTTTATCGGAAATTGTCAATGACGGTTCCAATGGCCTTACACCGGACAAGAGATTCCCTGCCATGGTTATCGAAGTAAGGGACTATGCCACATCAAAGGCGGCTCCGTCCAAGATATCCAGGGTGGAATTAAAGGAACAGAGAGTAATTGCCGGCAGTGTAATCAAGGGAAATCCGCCGTCGAATGCAACCGCGTCCGATCCCAATATTTATATTTCATATAACGGTACGGCAAACCTGTCAATAACAATACCGTCCGCATCAGCTGACAACCCGTACCAGTATTGTATTGTGAAACCCGGTGAAGTGTTTGATTTAGAGAGGGCTTCCTGGGCCAACATAAACAGGGACACCGCAGTTAAGGTTCTTGCCAACAAGGCGGTTGAGGGTAGTACGATTTATATCAGGCAGAAGGAGATAAAGGCAAAAGCGGCGACAAAGACCTCACCCGCAGTGGAATACCAGATTGCTTCCACATATGTGACACACGTAGTGGAATATCCGGCAAGCCCTTCCATTGAGGCAAAGAGCTTCACATTTGTGAAGGGCGTATCGGATGACATAACATTCAGCATAATACTGAACAATATAGGCAAGCTTCCGTATGAGACAGCTATCAGGTCAATCAAGCTTGGAACCAAGGAGCTGCAGTTTGCCACAACAACTAATGTATCATTGCCTCTCAGTCCGTCCGTACAGTATTACATTAATGTAACGCTGTCGAAGGACATCCTGAATGATTTGCCTAACAGCTACAGCAGGCCTCTCTACATAACATTTGAAAACGGTACCGTGGATAAGACGTCGATACAGCTGGCGATACAGAATCCTACTCCGGCTACTGCGCTTACGGCAACCGCTTCAAAGGGCTCGACAGCGGGCACTACATCAATCAGGGTCCTCACGGCGGTAAGAGCCGGCAACAAGCTGGTATACACGGTAACCGGAACAAAGGTGGAGGGGCTTCACGTCGAGAATGTCGTAACCGGAACCGATTTTGTAGATGGAGCCGATATACCGGTAACCGTCGGACAGTATGTAACGGTATACGAGGTCAATGCGACAACAAACAAGGTGGTAAGATACAAGTGCATACAGATCACATCGCTGTACATAAATCCATAGAGACATTGAGGTGACGGCAATTGAAGGGCAATATCATGGAAATATTCAATAATAATATCGCGCTGCTTGAGAAGACGGACAAGGCCATATGCTGTTTTCGCGAGCAGCGGCATGATATTGCTCTTGGAATCCTGGCCGATTCCATGGAGCTTATCAGGCATTCCATAGAAGCCGTAATAACAAGCAAAGAATATTTCAACCTGGCCGAGGTGGATTCCGTCAACAACATGCTGGGCGGAATCCTTGAGGCCTACAGGATGAAGGATTATGTCCTCCTTGCCGATTTGCTTGAGCTGCAGCTGGTCAGCTTTATAATAGGGGTCCAGGAGCTGATAATCAGCAAGGAAGAGGTTTTATTCTTCGAAGAAAACTATCGTGAGAATCTGTCCTGGCTTAAGGATAAATGCAAGGGATTGGCCGACATATCACTGGAAGCCATAGACCCGCAGACGCTCCTTAAGGAAGGCTACAGGGTGGAGTTTTCCTCCTGTGGGTTAATGACCCTTGCCGCAAGGAATGGAAATAATACTTTCTACTTCCATACAAACTCCAGGGTATCCCATGAAGCTTATCTGCTGGCAAGACGCTGGTATGACAAAAAAGTAAAAAGATACGTCATATATGGGTTGGGTTTTGGTTATCATATAAAAGAGCTGTATTCCCTTGCCAAAGGAGCCGAAATAACGGTATATGAGGATGATTTGAACGTTATCCTGTTGGCCGCCATATTTGCCAGGCTGCAGGAAATGTTCTCGTCGGGAAGGGTTAGGCTCGTATACGACCCTAAGCTCAAGGAATTAAAGGACAGAATAGGAAGCCTGAAGGCAAACGAGGCTTTTCATGTTCATTATCCGTCGTTTTTAAATGTCAGGAGCACGGAAGGAAAAGAGCTGTTGTCCGGGCATGTTTCGTGGGTTGGCATATAAATATAAAGGAGGATACCTTATGATTTATATCCTTATTGCGTTGGGTGTATTTTTACTGGACAGCGGTGTAAAAAACTACATCGAGCAAAATTTCCGTCCGGGGGAAAAAAGGGATATTCTAAAAGGAAAAATCACGATAAAGAAGGAATACAACAGCGGCTTTTGCATGAATTTAATGGACGACAACAGGGAATTTGTAAAGAAAGCGTCAGCCGTCATATTCGGTTTTGTTGCCTTATTGTTTATCCTCATGCTGCCAAGGAAAAGGAATTGTCTCAGGAAGCTTGCACTGGCCTTGTGCGTTGGGGGAGCGGCAAGCAATCTCAGGGACCGGCTTAGAAATGAAAAGGTGCTGGACTATTTCAGCTTCAATATTAAGCCTATAAAGCACATAGTGTTCAATATGGCGGATTTATTCATAATGATCGGTTCGCTCATCATGTTTGCATCCGCATTATTTAGCCACGGGAAACCGGCTGAGACAGCGGTACAGGATGAGATTGCGGGAATTCTGGAATAAATATTAAGAAACTTCGTCCGGGGAAACTAAATGTTTCCCTTTTCTTTTTATGTTGATATAATTATTAGTGAATCAAATTGTTTTCAGGATCATTAATCACAGATTGGACACAGTTTTTTTAGAACTAATTAATTGATTTCTTATGGTACAATCATTATAATGAATTATACTGCACGTTAAATATAATTATTTGTAAATAAATGCGTTGGAGGATTTGATGGATAATAATAAGGGTAACAGGAATAATATGCCAAACAGAATGGCGATATTGATTACGCTGGCTTCGGCAATATTTATTTGGTATATGTTTTCGGTTCTGCAGAACCAGATAAGGGAAAATACCAACATCGAGAGAACATATGATGAATTTATTGCAATGCTCGAAAATGACGGGATTGAAGAGGTCATTATCGACGGGGACAAGATTACGTTTATTCCGAAGGTTCAGCCATATAGATACAGAATATCATACTACACAGGCAATATGAATGACGACCAGTTAATTGAAAAGCTGGAGGAAGCCAATGAAAGATACGGCTTGAAATACAGCCGGAGGGTGGTGGACAACAGGAGCTCCATACTGGAAAGCATTTTGTCGCTGGTGCTTCCTTTTGTGCTTATTTATATTGTCATGTGGTTCCTGTTTAAGGCCATATCAAAAAACAGCGGCGGGGTAATGGGCTTTGGAAAGAGCAACGCCAAGATATACGTGGAGAAGTCCACCGGGGTGACCTTCAAGGATGTGGCCGGGCAGGAGGAAGCCAAGGAATCCCTTTATGAAATAGTTGATTTTCTTCACAATCCGGCGAAATACACCCGTATTGGTGCAAAGCTTCCGAAGGGAGCGCTTCTTGTGGGACCTCCGGGAACAGGCAAGACCCTGCTTGCAAAGGCCGTGGCCGGTGAAGCCAATGTTCCGTTCTTCTCACTGACCGGTTCGGATTTCGTGGAGATGTTTGTAGGTGTCGGCGCTTCCCGTGTAAGGGATTTGTTTAAGCAGGCCCAGCAGCATGCTCCTTGCATAATTTTTATCGATGAGATAGATGCGATAGGAAAGAGCAGGGACAGCCATTACGGCGGAGGAAATGACGAAAGGGAGCAGACGCTCAACCAGCTTCTTTCGAACATGGACGGCTTTGACTCATCCAAGGGCTTGGTAGTACTGGGCGCAACCAACCGCCCGGAGGTTTTGGACAAGGCCCTGCTTCGCCCGGGAAGGTTTGACCGCCGCATAATCGTTGACAAGCCGGATCTTAAAGGAAGGGTTGACATATTAAAGGTTCATGCAAAGAACGTTCTCATGCATGATTCCGTCGACCTGGAGGCCATAGCCAGGGCAACAAGCGGTGCGGTGGGCTCGGACCTTGCGAACATGATAAACGAGGCCGCCATACTTGCCGTAAAGAAGGGACGCAATGTCGTTACACAGGAGGATTTGCTCGAGTCTGTTGAAGTGGTTATTGCCGGAAAGGAAAAGAAGGACAGGATATTGAGCAAGGAAGAAAAGCGGATTGTAGCATACCATGAGGTCGGCCACGCATTGGTAACGGCGCTGGAGAAAAACGCAGAACCCGTGCAGAAGATCACAATTGTCCCGAGAACCATGGGTTCCCTGGGATATGTCATGCAGGTACCCGAGGAAGAGAAATACCTGATGACCAAGGAAGATATAATGGCCCGTATTACCACCCTATATGGCGGAAGGGCCGCCGAGGAGCTTGTATTCGGTTCTGTAACAACGGGAGCGTCCAATGACATAGAGAAAGCTACAAGCCTTGCCAGGGCCATGGTTACCCAGTACGGCATGTCCGAACGGTTCGGCCTGATGGGCCTTGAATCCATAGAGAGCAGGTATCTTGACGGAAGACCTGTTCTTAACTGCAGTGATGAAACCGCCGGAGAAATCGACAAGGAAGTCATGAGAATCCTTAAGGAGTGTTATGAAAGGGCTCTCAAATTGTTGTCGGAGAACCGGGAGATATTGGACAAGATCGCCGAATACCTGATTGCCAATGAGACCATAACCGGTGAGGAATTCATGAAGCTGTTCAACGAAGCCAAGGGGAATGACACTGCGGACAGCAATAATGAAGCCTCCGGTGAAGAAATGCCAATGAACACGGATGGGGATGAGTCCGATTCTTCAGCAGCAAAAAGCGATAAATCATAAGCAAATTATTGGATTGCTGACGAATCTGCGGCAGTATAAAATATAAGGGGTTACAGCAAAGATATTTAAGTAAACCAACTGAGAAGGGGATTGGGAGAATGAAGCATTTGCGTAAACTTATGGCGATACTGCTGTTATTGTCAATGGTTTTATCCTTAATGGCATGCAAAAAGAAGGGGGATACTCCTTCGGAGCCTGAGGGGCAGCCTACTGAACAGACTGAAACCGGGGATACGGGAAAAGAAGATGTTGTAACAAAGGAAGCATTTCTTGACGACGGAAGGTTAACCCTGTCGGAGCTGTCATCCGTATCCTTGTCCGAGTTGACTGCGGTCGAAATGGCCCGCGTGATGGGGATCGGGATTAACCTTTCAAATACCATGGAAGCCTGCAATACGAACAACAGAGTTCCAAACCTAAGTCCGACTTATTATGAGCAATTGTGGGGACAACCGGTGACCACGCAGGAGATAATAAGCGGCATGAGGGAGGCGGGCTTTAAGTCCCTTCGTATTCCCGTGGCATGGATGAATGCCATGGATTTCGAAAACGGCGATTATACATTGGGAGAAGCCTATCTTGACCGCGTGGAGGAAATAGTCAATTACGCATTGAACGCGGATATGTTTGTTATGATAAATGACCACTGGGATCATGGCTGGTGGAGCATGTTCGGCCATCCGGACCAGGAGGTCCGCGACAAGGCCATGGATATGTACATTGCCATGTGGACCCAGATTGCCGAAAAATTCAAGGATTACGATTACCGCCTTATATTTGAATCAGCAAACGAAGAGCTTGGCGACCGTCTGAACGACCGGACCGAATTCAGTCCTACCGGAGGTACCCTTACGGAAGACGAGCGGTATGAAATGGTCAGGAAGATCAACCAGACCTTCGTCGATGTGGTGCGCAGGACAGGTGGATACAACGCCGACCGTTTCCTGCTGGTAAAGGGATATAATACGAATATTGACAAGACTGTTGATGATCGATTTGTAATGCCCACCGATACTGCTAAAAACAGGCTCTTTGTCGGTGTACACTACTACGAGCCCTGGGGCTACTGCGGAGATACCGCAGGAGTAAGCGCATGGGGAACCTTGGCCGAGGTTGAGAAAATGCACAGCACCCTTGCCAAAATGAAGAAGTTCACGGACCAGGGATACGGAGTCATTATCGGAGAGTGGGGTGTCCTTGATAACAAGGGTGAGGACAGGTACAACTATTATTTCAATTTCCTGAATTTGAACGAAAAATACGGTTATGTACCTTTCCTGTGGGATACAGGAGGAATATACAGCAGAAGGGAATACAAGATCCGTACGGACACCGATGACGAGGCAATCAGTAAGATCATCAGTCTTTTAAAGAATTTTGACGTTAAGACACTGGCGGATATGACCGTTGAAGAAATAGTCGCTAATGCCGAGGATAACCTGGCACTGGCTATAAAAAAGGCGGAAAGCAGGCCCCAGTTTACATATGGTGATGACGAGGCATACGCATGGATTATGCTGACCAGCGGTGACTGGGCGATACAATACAGTGTCGGTGACGTATATGAACCCGGTTCGAAGCCGGATGGGCTGGTTGCCACGGATGTAAAGATTGAAGGACCCGGCACCTACACGGTTGCACTGGATATTACGGGCACAGACCAGGGATACGCCAACGGTCTCAAGTTTTCTGCGGTTGGTATAGTCAATGCCGAGAAATTATGGCCCGGATATATAATAGAGATAAAGGAAATCCTTATAAACGGCGAACCGGCTGAACTATCCGGAAAGCCGTATACAACCAGTGACGACGGCAATACAACCAGGGTAAACCTTTATAACGAATGGGTAGGCAGCCTGCCTCTCGAGGCCAGGACACTGGACGGAGATTTATCAGATGCGACACCGGTACCCCTTGAGAAATATACAGGAACAAAGATACAGACCATACAGGTTACATTTGATTATATCGAGGGGTAGATTATGGCTGGGCGTATTAAGCTAATATTAATTATGGCATGCATGATTATTTTGGCGGCAGCATTTTCTGGCTGCCACTCTTCACAAAAGGAAAGCCGGACGGATACCAGAAATGAAGAGACCGGATCCATTATTTCGGAGGAGACGGCAAAACAGGAAGAAGACAAGGAAGAGGAGAGGGAAGTGTTCAGCGATTTTCTTATACAGTTGGGAAAAGATAATGACAAGTCAAATCCCCTTATAGCCCATATGTATATGGCAGACCCTACTGCTGTGGAGTATGAGGGCCGGCTGTACGTATACGGCACCAATGACACCCAGCAGTACCTGCATGACGTGGAGGGGAAGAACACATACGAGAAAATAAAATCCATAGTGATAATTTCCACCGATGACATGGTCAACTGGACTTATCATGGGATTATTGATACGGAAAAAATAGCGCCATGGATTATTGCGTCCTGGGCTCCTTCAATCGTTTCCCGCGTAGAGGATGATGGCAAGACTCACTTTTATCTGTATTTTTCTAACAGCGGTTGGGGAACGGGCGTATTGACCTCTACTTCCCCCACGGGGCCGTGGGAGGATCCCCTTGGAAGATCCCTGATTGACGGCAATACCCCCGGACTGGGGTCCGGTGTGGCAGCAGCCTTTGATCCGGGAGTGGTGATAGATGACAATGGGGATGCATGGCTGGCTTTCGGCGGCAGTGCTTCATCGGATGACCCGGAAAAAAACTATATGCCCGGAGGGGCGAGGATAGTCAAGCTGGGAAAGGATATGATTTCCCTGGCCAGCGATATAGTTGAGATTCCGGCGCCATACCATTTTGAGGCAAACGAGTTGAATTACATCAATGGCACATTTGTATATACATACTGCAACAGCTGGGCAAGCCGCGATGTATGGAAGATAGATGGGACCTCGGCTCCTCCGGCCGCGAGCATGTCTTATATGACCACCACCAATCCGTTGGATCCGGACAGCTGGACATACCGCGGATACTATTTAAAGAATCCGGGAGACTACGGGTTAAACCACAGCAACAACCATACCCATCTGCACAAGTATAAGGGTCAGTATTATCTGTTCTATCACACCCTTGAGTTGCAGAAAAGATATGCGGTAAACGGAGGTTTCCGAAGCCTTTATGTCGACCCTATTGAGGTCGATGAGGAGACCGTTACAATAAACAGGATATTGTGGCCGGCCATTAAGGGGGTAAAACAGATTGAAAGCTTTGATCCGTTTGATACGTCATTGTACTCAACCCATGCTTTATCCGCCGGGGTATCATTTGAAGCCATGGACGAGAAGGGAAACATGTTCGTTATTTCGGACAAGGAGGGAAGCTGGGTAATGGTCCGAGGTGCAGATTTTAAGGACGGGGCAAAGGAGTTTACCGCCAGGGTCATGGGAACCGGCAGGATGGAAATACGGCTGGATGATTTGCGGAACGGACCGGTGGCTGAAGTAAACATTACGGATACGGAGTGGAAGGATGTGACCATAACGCTTCCTGAAGCGATTGAAGGTGAGCACGACATATACTTCCTGTTTATTAACGAGGGTATAAGCGCATATGCCTGGAGTTTTAAATAAATAAAAAAATAAAGTTATTATATTTATAACAAGAGCGGGATTAATGAATCCCGCTCTTGTTATAAATATTAATGCCTGCTTTAGCGGAATATGATATTATATATATATCATTATAATTGTTTGAAAACTTTTGAAGACGTACTGCATCCAGGAGTGATTTCATGTTCAACATAGAAGAAGAACTTAAGCTTCTGCCGGACAAGCCGGGAGTATATATAATGAAGGACGAGACAGGAACCGTAATTTATGTGGGAAAAGCGGTCGTCCTGAAGAACAGGGTCAGGCAGTATTTTCAGAACAGCCGCAATCTCTCCCCGAAGATCAGGCAGATGGTGGAGCACATAGACCACTTCGAATATATAGTGACGGATACCGAAGTGGAAGCCCTGGTGCTTGAAAACAACCTGATAAAAGAATACAGGCCCAAGTATAACACGATGCTTAAGGACGACAAGACGTATCCTTACATCTGCGTCACGGTTAACGAAGTGTTTCCCAGGGTGTTTCTGACCAGGGAGGTTAAGAGGGATAAGGCAAGGTATTTCGGCCCTTATACCGGCGCCGCGGCCGTCAGGGAAATAATCGACCTTCTCAGGAAAATTTACAGGATACGGACATGCGCCAGGATTCTTCCGAGGGATATCGGAAAGGAAAGGCCGTGCCTTTATTATTACATGGGACAATGCGACGCTCCTTGCCAGGGGTTTATTTCTAAGGAAGAATATAGAAAGAATATAGACTCTGTTATAGAGTTTCTTAACGGCAATTACGCTCCCGTTGAAAAAATGCTTGAAGAGAAGATGAACGATGCCGCAAGCAAAATGGAATATGAGAAGGCGGCGGCTTTCAGGGATCTGCTTAACAGTGTAAGACAGGTCATGAACAAACAGAAAATCACCTATACCGACCAGGCCGACAGGGATATCATTGCGTTTGCGAGAAAGAATGACGAGGCTGTTGTGCAGACATTCTTTATCAGGGAAGGGAAGCTTATCGGAAGAGACCATTTTTACCTTACCGGTGTGGAGGGAGAGACCGACAGCCGTATCATTACAAGCTTCATAAAGCAGTTTTATGCGGGAACACCGTATATACCCAAGGAAATATACCTTGAGACCGAACCCGAGGACCAGGAGCTGATTGGCAGCTGGTTGAGCAGCAGAAGGGGTCAGAAGGTTCATATCCATGTGCCCAAAAAGGGAAGCAAGGAGAAGCTCGTGGAGCTTGCCAAGACAAATGCGCTTCTGATTCTCAACAAGGACGCGGAAAAGCTAAAGAGGGAGGAAGCAAGAACCACGGGAGCACTCAAGGAACTGGCAAATTACCTGGATCTTCCGTATATATCGAGAATAGAATCCTACGATGTATCCAATACGGCTGGATTTGAAACCGTTGGATCCATGGTCGTGTTCGAGCAGGGGAAGCCCAAGAAATCCGATTACAGGAAGTTTAAAATCCGCTCCGGCATCGGTCCCGACGATTATGCCGCCATGTATGAGATGCTTATAAGAAGGTTTACCCATGGAATGCGGGAGCTTGAGGAATTAAGAGAAAAGAACATGGACGAAAGCATGGGAAGCTTCACAAAATACCCGGACCTCATATTAATGGACGGCGGAAAGGGGCAGGTTAATGTTGCCCTGCAGGTACTGGAAGAACTGCAGCTTGATATTGCGGTCTGCGGCATGGTCAAGGATGACAATCACCGGACGAGGGGTTTGTATTACAACAACCGGGAACTGCCAATTGACAAGAGCGGCGAGCTTTTCAAGCTGATAACAAGAATACAGGACGAGACCCACCGGTTTGCCATAGAGTATCACAGAAGCTTGCGCAAAAAGAAGCAGGTGCACTCCATATTGGATGATATCAAGGGAATCGGCCCCTCAAGAAGAAGGGCGCTTATGAAGCATTTTCAGTCCCTGGACGCGATAAAGGAGGCCGATATTGAAGATCTTCTAAAGGTTCCGTCCATGAACAGGGCAAGCGCCGAGGAGGTATATAATTTCTTCCATAAGACCAATGCCCAATAAGAGCATTTACTTTAATCGGTATAATATGATAGAATGTGTGCAGGTGGAAAGGACATACATTAAGAAAGAGGGGATGAAACGGTGTATACTGTCGAACTGGTCCGTTTGATTGAAAAACTTAACCTGGAGAATTGCACACCGGATATAGATATTAAGAGGATCAAAATATCACAGCCCGATGTGAACAGGCCTGCCCTGCAGTTGGCCGGATTCTATGATTATTTTGATTCAGAACGGGTGCAGATAATAGGTTATGTTGAGAATGCCTATATGCAGCAGTTTGACGAGAATGAGCGTATTGAAATAATGGCCAGGCTCATGGATTACAAGGTACCGTGCATAGTCTTCTGCCGGAATCTCGAGGTGAGCGAAAGGCTGGTCAAGGTGGCCACAGAAAAGGAGGTTCCGATATTAAGAACCTCAAAAACAACATCCTCGTTCATGGCGGAAGTAATCAGATGGCTGAAGGTGGAACTGGCACCCAGGATAACCATTCACGGCGTGCTGGTTGATGTTTACGGTGAGGGCATACTGATTATGGGTGAAAGCGGAATCGGAAAAAGCGAGGCGGCGTTGGAGCTTATAAAGCGGGGCCATCGTCTCGTTGCCGATGATGTGGTGGAAATCAAAAAGGTCAGTGATGAGACCCTGATAGGAACATCCCCTGATATAACCAGGCATTTCATCGAGCTGCGCGGCATTGGAATAATTGATGTAAAGACTCTGTTCGGAGTTGAAAGCGTTAAGAATACCCAGGCCATAGATCTTGTAATAAAACTGGAGGAATGGGATAAGGATAAAAACTATGACCGGTTCGGGCTGGAGGAGCAGTATATCGAGTTTTTGGGAAACAAGGTGGTTTGCCATTCCATACCGATCCGTCCCGGAAGAAACCTGGCAATTATCTGCGAATCTGCCGCAGTAAACCACAGGCAGAAGAAGATGGGATATAATGCCGCACAGGAATTGTACAAGAGAGTGACCAACAGGCTGCGCGGCGGGGATTCGGAAGACAGGGAGTATTAATTATCATGATATCGGAGGAAGCCATTATGCGGTATTGTTACGGAGTGGATATAGGAGGAACCGGCATAAAGATCGGTCTTTTTGATGCGGCAGGAGAACTGATTAGGAAATGGGAGATTCCAACCAGGAAAACAGGAAACGGCAAGGATATCCTTAGGGATGTGGCGGATTTTATTGAAGGCAAGAATAATGAAGAAGGCATAAAACATGATGATGTTATCGGCATCGGAATGGCTTTGCCGGGTCCGGTCAGGGATGACGGCTATATCCTGGAGATTCCCAATATAGGACTGGGAAGCTTTAATATTGAGGAAGAAATGGCCGGTATGACAGGATATAAGGTCAGAGCCGGAAATGATGCCAATGTGGCCGCGCTTGGCGAGCAATGGAGGGGCAACGGCAAGGATTATAAGAACATGGTCCTTGTCACTCTCGGAACCGGAGTTGGTGGAGGCGTCATACATAACGGGAAGATTCTTGCCGGAAGCAACGGAGCCGGAGGAGAGATAGGCCACCTGCCCGTCAATCCCCGCGAAACTGATATATGCGGCTGTGGAAAGAGAGGATGCCTTGAGCAGTACGCATCGGCCACCGGAATAGTCAGGCTGGCCAGGAAGGCATTGAAAGATAATCCAAAGGGTACACGGTTGTCCGAAGCGGATGAGATAACCGCAAAGCTTGTGTTCGACCTGGCAAAGCAGGGAGACCTGCTGGCATTAAAAATTGTCGACGAGGCCTGCAGAAACCTGGGATATGCCCTGGCAATGGTGGCACAGGTGGTGGACCCGGAGGCGTTTATCATTGGAGGCGGAGTGTCAAAGGCTGGGGAGATCCTGATAAACCATGTTAAAAAGCATTATGCGCCGAATGTAATGAACTCCCTGAAAGATAAAGTATTTGCGCTGGCAACGCTTGGAAACGATGCGGGCATATATGGATGCGCAAGGCTTATACTGTCGTGAAATTTCATCATTAAAGCCATTACGGTTGAATAAGGTATAGAAGTATTGTATTATAGCGTTGGAGGTTAACTTGAAGGACACAGACTTATTTGAAAAGGAACTGAATGAAATATTCAGTTCGGATAGAATTCTTAAAAACGAACCCATGTCAAGGCATACTTCCCTGCGCATAGGCGGCAATACGGATTACATGGTTTTTCCGGCAACTATAGACGAGATTAGGCTGACAATCAAGCTGTGCAGGAAATATGACATGCCGTATTATATTATGGGAAACGGCAGCAATCTTTTGGTTTCGGATTCCGGCTACCGCGGCCTGATAATAAAGCTTTCGGACAGATTCTCAAATATAAGTGTGGAGGAAGACGGAACCGTTCTTGCCCAGGCAGGGGTTCTTATGTCAAAGCTGTCAAATGTCATAGCCGCAAACAGCCTGACAGGCTTTGAGTTCGGGGCGGGAATACCGGGAACCCTGGGAGGAGCTGTGGCTATGAACGCGGGAGCATACGGAGGTGAAATGCAGCAGGTTGTAATATCCGCTACAGTCATAGACGGTGACGGAAATATACGGACCTTGAGCAATAAGGAGCTGGAGTTCGGTTACAGAAGCAGCGTTATTCAGAAGAAGGATTTGTGCGTGCTTGAAGCGACGCTAAAACTTAATAAGGGGGATAAGAGGCAGATTCTGGACAAAATCCGTGAACTTAACCATCTCAGACAATCGAAACAGCCTCTTGATAAATTCAGCGCGGGAAGTACCTTCAAGCGGCCGGAGGGCCACTTTGCCGGCAAGCTGATCAGCGATGCCGGTTTGCGGGGATTCCAGATAGGCGACGCCGCCGTATCTGAAAAGCATTGCGGATTTTTAGTAAACAAAGGGAACGCTACGGCCGGTGATTTCATGAAGCTGATTAAAGAGGTCACAAGGATTGTTAATGAGAAGTACGGAGTTTTGCTGGAGCCTGAAGTTAAGTTCTTGGGGACATTTGATTCAGATTGAGGAAGGAACGGTACTGGATGAGATTTGTTATTGTGACAGGCATGTCCGGGGCGGGAAAAAGCTCCGTTCTAAAAATGCTGGAGGACGCAGGATTTTTTTGTGTGGACAATCTGCCCATTAAACTTGTAAAAAAATTTGTAAAACTCATTATGCAGGGACATAATGAAAATGACAAGGTAGCATTGGGCCTTGACGTAAGAAGCGGGCAGTCCTTGGATGAGCTTGACAAGGTGCTTGATGAAATGAAGACAATGGGATGCCCTTATGAAATACTATTCTTGGATTGCTCCACGGAAATACTGGTAAAACGGTACAAGGAAACAAGGAGAATCCATCCTCTGTCCCAATCGGGAAGAGTGGATAAGGGAATTGAGCTTGAACGGAAAAGACTTGACTTTCTTCGAAAAAAGGCTGATGTAATCATTGACACAAGCCACCTGCTGGTTCGGGACCTGAAAGCCCAGATTGACAAGATTTATGTAGAGGATAAGAATTTCAGGAATTATATAATAATGATCTTATCGTTCGGTTTTAAGTATGGAATACCGACGGATTCCGACCTGGTATTTGATGTGCGCTTCCTGCCGAACCCGTATTATGTAGAAAATTTGAAGGACAAGACGGGCATGGATCCTGAAGTCAGGCAATTCATCATGGATTCGGAGCTGGCAGTCAGGTTTTTGGACAAACTGGAGGACCTGATTACATTTCTCATTCCGAACTATATTGCCGAGGGAAAGAACCAGCTTGTTATCAGCATAGGATGTACCGGCGGCAAGCACCGTTCGGTGACCCTTTCCAATGAGCTTGCCAAAAGACTGGCGCAAACGGGGTATGCTATAAAAACCGAGCATAGGGATATGGATAAGGATTAAATGAATAGTTGATATAAAGGTGCTGATGAAATATGTCATTTTCAAAGGAGGTCAAGGAAGAGCTTTCATCACGGGCAAGTGATGCCAGGCACTGCGGGATTGCGGAGCTGGCTGCGATTATAACCTATGGAGGACAGCTGGTCCGGGATAAAGCTCATCCATACCTTAAGCTTCAGACTGAAAGTCCTGCCGTTGCACGAAAGTGCTTTACATTAATCAAAAAAACATTTAATATTAATATTGACATCTTGGCCAGACAAAATCAAGGAATCAGAAGCAATAAAACATATATGCTGGTTCTTAAGAACCGGGAGGATTTGTTAAAGATATTTAAAGCTACAAAGCATGATACAGACATAGATCATTACGGCAGGATGGGGTGTCCCAGCCACCTGGTGACACAGAACACCTGCTGTAAACGAGCGTTTATTCGCGGCGCTTTCCTTATATGCGGTTCAATGAGCAATCCCAAAAAAGCATATCACATGGAATTTGTTACGGATGACCTTGAGAAGGCGGAAAGACTGCAGGAAATTATCCGCGCTTTTTCGGTGGATGCTAAGATTATTCAAAGAAAAAAGCACTATGTGGTATACATCAAGGAAGGATCGCAGATCGTGGATCTGCTCAATGTAATGGAAGCCCATGTTTCATTGATGGACCTGGAAAATGTGCGTATCATAAAGGAAATGCGCAACCAGGTGAATAGACAGGTGAATTGTGAGGCGGCAAATATCAGTAAGACAGTTAATGCGGCATCCAAGCAGATTGAGGATATAATATTTATCAGAGATCATGTGGGATTCGGAAATCTCAACGAAGGGCTGCGTGATATTGCCAGGCTGAGAATTGAGCATCCTGAAGCTTCATTGAAGGAACTGGGAGCGATGCTGCAGCCGCCAATCAGTAAATCCGGTGTCAACCATAGATTACGCAAGCTAAGCTATTATGCCGATATTTATCGGAAGAATAAGGAGGAGAAGATTAATGGTTAGAAAAGAAATTGCAATTAATATTCCCAATGGATTGGAAGCAAGGCCGGTGGCGCAGCTTGTACAGGTGGCAAGCCAGTTTGAAAGCAGTATTTATGTCGAATACCGGGATAAGAGGATTAATGCAAAAAGCATAATGGGCATGATGAGCCTTGGCCTTGTGTCGGGAGACAAAGTATTCGTATCTGCCGACGGGCCGGATGAAAAAGATGCCATTAAGAGCATTGAGAAATATTTAAGCAGTATCAGCGAATAATAATATTATAATGACTTAGTTACAGCATAGTGCATAGAGAGGTGCCTGATGACGGAAGGACATACAGCTGGAAAGCCGAAAAGAAGAAAAAAAAGAACAAAGAGATTAAGTGTAATATTGCTGATTGAGCTCCTGGTATTATTAATAATGGCCGGTTCATATTTTCTTATTACAAAATATGGCATGAATGACGGATCTTCGGATAAAACCCCGATTAATAGTGAGAAAAATGATGGAAAAGGCAAAAATAACGACAAGCAGAACACTGAAGAGGAGCTGTCCCCCGAAGAACTGGAGGCTCTTAGGGAACAGGAAAGACTCATGAGGGAAATTGCCGAAAGGGACGCGCTGATTGAAAAGGCCAAGAAGCTTACCTTAAGCTATGATTATGACGGAGCGATAGAACTGATTAGATCCTATCAGGGCAAGGACGGCGGATATGAGGTATATCCCGCTTTGGTTTCGGCACTTAACGAATTGGAAAAGGAAAAGGCATCACTGGTTCTTTACGGGGGGTCTTATACCTCCGTTACTCAGATAAACCACATTTTCTTTCATTCGCTGATTGCAGATACAAGTAAAGCCTTTGACAATGACTATGACAGCGTAGGATATAACATGTACATGACCACCATAGATGAATTCAAAAAAATGATGCAGAGCATGTATGAGGACGGTTATGTGCTTGTAAGCGTTCATGACCTTGTAAAGCTGGTTACAGATGAAAACGGCAATACAAAATATGTTCCCGCCGAGATCTATCTTCCGGCAGGAAAAAAGCCATTTGTGCTGTCACAGGATGATGTAAGCTATTACGAATACATGGAAGGTGACGGCTTCGCTTCAAGGCTGGTTCTTGACGATGACGGGAAGGTCACTTGTGAGATGATATTGGATGACGGAAGTGTTGTAAGGGGCGCATACGATTTAATACCCATACTGGATGAGTTTGTGGAGGAGCATCCCGATTTCTCATACAAGGGAGCCAAAGGACTCATAGCCCTTACGGGATATGAAGGAGTCCTGGGATACAGGACCAATGAACTTACATCGCCGACTTATGAACAGGACAAGGAGACTGTCAAGGAAATCGTAAGGGTAATGAAGGAGAACGGATGGGAATTTGCCTCCCACAGCTACTATCACCGCAATCTTCAGGAAAAATCGGCTGCGTTCTTAAGGGATGACACCGAACGCTGGAAGAAGGAGGTTGAATCCATAATAGGGCCTACCGATGTGTATGTATTCCCGTTCGGCGTGGATATTGAAACCACAATGGACCATTACAAAAGCGAAAAGTACGCCATCCTAAAGGAAGCGGGCTTCAACTTTTTCCATGGTGTATATTCAAAACCATGGATGCATATAAAGAATGATTATGTACGTATGACGCGACGGCCGCTGGATGGACAGGCCATGCTCGAGTTTCCCGAGCGGCTGGCGGATTTGTTTGATTTAAATGAAATCATTGATCCCGCAAGACCGCCAAAGAACTGGTAAACCATAATATCACGAAATCATATGTATGTATGGGAATCCCGGCGATGTCTTGGGATTCCCTTTTGATTTACACGGTCGATAAGGTTATTATCCGTATATGGAAGGGGATGAAGCCATGAAATTCACACACCTGCATCTTCATACCGAATACAGTCTGCTGGATGGGTCCGGAAAGATCAAGGAGCTTGTTCAGCGCGCTAAGGAGCTTGGTATGGACAGCCTGGCTATTACAGACCATGGGGTAATGTACGGAGTCATTGAATTTTACAAGACATGCCTCATGGAGGATATTAAACCAATTATCGGCTGTGAGATATATGTTGCTCCCAATTCGAGATTTGACAGGGAGCCCGGAGCGACCGAAGACCGCTACCACCATCTGGTTTTGCTTGCAGAAAACAATCAGGGATACAGGAACCTGATGAAAATTGTCTCGACCGGGTTCCTGGAGGGGTTCTACTATAAACCCCGGGTTGACAAGGAAGTGCTCCGCAAATACAGCGAAGGCTTGATTGCCCTAAGCGCCTGCCTTGGCGGCGAAGTGCCGGGTTATATAAGAAGGGGCTTTTATGAGGAAGCAAAGAAGGCCGCCCTAAGCTACAGGGAGATATTCGGAGAGGATAATTTCTTCCTGGAACTTCAGGACCACGGACTTTTGGAGCAGGTCACGGTTAACCAAAGCCTTATCAGGATATCGAATGAAACCGGAATAAAGCTCGTGGTTACCAATGATGTTCATTATACCTATGAAGGGGATGCCGAATCCCATGATATTCTGCTGTGCATACAGACCCAGAAGAAGGTGTCCGATGAAAACCGCATGCGCTACGAAGGGGGACAGTATTATCTTAAGTCTCCCGAGGAGATGTATGAATTGTTCCCATATGCCGTGGAAGCATTGGAGAATACATATAAAATCGCGCAGCGCTGCAATGTAACCATAACATTCGGAAAATACCAGCTGCCTGTTTATCCGGTTCCGGCGCCTTATACCGCCCATGAATACCTTACAATGCTGTGCAGGGAGGGAATGAGGGAAAGGTATGAGAATGTAACGCCTGAGCTTTGGAACCGCATGGAGTACGAACTTAAAACCATAAAGGATATGGGGTTTTCCGATTATTTCCTTATAGTATGGGATTTTATTAAATATGCCAGAGATCATGGCATAATGGTCGGCCCCGGAAGAGGCAGCGCCGCGGGCTCCATAGTATCTTACTGCCTGAAAATAACGGATATTGACCCGATAAAATATAATTTGCTGTTTGAGAGGTTTTTAAATCCAGAAAGGCTTACCATGCCGGATATTGATATCGATTTTTGCTATGAAAGAAGGCAGGAGGTCATAGATTATGTTACGAACAAGTACGGCAAGGATAAGGTTGTGCAGATAGTTACCTTCGGTACCATGGCTGCCCGGGCGGTTATCAGGGACGTGGGAAGAGCCCTGGACATGCCTTATTCCCAGGTGGATGCGGTGGCAAAGATGATACCCACGGAAATAGGAATAACCATCGACAAAGCCCTGGCAATGAATCCGGAGCTTAGGCAAAGCTATGAAGAGAATGAAGACATAAGAAGGCTTATTGACATGTCCAGAAGGCTGGAAGGGCTGCCGAGACATACATCGATGCATGCGGCGGGGGTGGTTATAAGCAGGGACAGCATTATAGAGCATGTTCCGCTGACCCGTTCTTCCGACGACTCAATAACCACCCAATTTCCCATGACCACCCTGGAGGAGCTGGGACTTCTTAAAATGGACTTCCTGGGGCTTCGAACCCTCACCGTTATACAGAACGCCGTGGACCTTGTCAACAGGGGCAGGACCGATGGGGAAAAGCTTGACATTAATAAAATAGACTATTCGGACGAAAAGGTGTATGAGCTAATAAGCTCGGCAAAAACCGAGGGGGTCTTCCAGCTTGAAAGCAGCGGCATGAAGAACTTCATGAAGGAGCTTAAGCCAAGGACTTTGGAGGATATAATAGCGGGAATAGCGTTGTACAGGCCGGGGCCGATGGACTTTATCCCGAAATATATTAAAGGGAAGAATGAAGCCGGAAATGTCACTTATGACTGCCCGCAGCTTGAGCACATACTGGCACCCACATACGGATGCATAGTGTACCAGGAGCAGGTTATGCAGATTGTCCGGGACCTTGCGGGATACAGCTACGGCAGAAGCGATTTGGTCCGCAGGGCCATGGCCAAGAAAAAGGAAGACGTCATGATAAAGGAAAGGAAGACCTTTATCTACGGCGACGAGAATGAGAATATACCGGGATGCGTAAGGAACGGCATACCGGAGCATATAGCGAACCATATATTTGACGAGATGCTGGACTTTGCCAAGTACGCGTTCAACAAGTCCCACGCGGCGGCATACGCGGTTGTTTCATATCAGACCGCCTACTTGAAGTGTTACTATCCTGTGGAATTCATGGCGGCATTGATGACATCGGTAATTGATAATCCGGGAAAGGTCGCGCAGTATATATACAGCTGCCGTCAGATGAACATACCGATACTGCCTCCCGATATAAATGAAGGGGATGCCGTTTTTACGGTTTATAACGGCGCCATCCGGTATGCCCTGTCGGCCATTAAGGGTATCGGAAAACCGGTTATTGAAGCTCTTGTGGCTGAAAGGGAGGCCAACGGGCCTTACCGCAGCCTGCGGGATTTTGCAGCCCGGCTATCGGGGAAAGAGGTTAATAAAAGGACAATTGAAAGCTTTATAAAGGCCGGCGCATTTTCGAATATCCACAGCAACAGGCGGCAGCTTATGATGAGCTATGTCCGGATACTGGACCGGATAGCGGAAGAAAAGAAGAGCAGCCTGACCGGCCAGATGAGCCTGTTTGACATGACAGGAGAGGATGACAGGCAGGATCAGGACCTGAACCTTCCCGATGTGGAAGAATACAGCAAGGAAGAAATACTGGCATTTGAAAAAGAGGTGCTTGGCATATATGTCAGCGGCCATCCCTTGGAGGATTACCAGGATACTATAAATAAAAATGTTACGGCCTTTTCTTACGATTTCATAATTGATGAAGAAACACAAAAGCCCAAGGTTGAGGATGGGGTTTTCTACACCATAGGCGGCATGATTACGGCAAAAACCATTAAGACAACCAGGACCAACAGCTTGATGGCATTCATAACTCTTGAAGACATGTTCGGAACCGTCGAGGTAATAATATTCCCCAAGGATTATGACAGGTACAAGCACATGCTGGAGCCTGACAACAAGGTATTTATTCGCGGCAGGGCAACCATCGAAGAGGACAAGGATGCGAAGCTCATATGCCAGGATATAATTCCATTTGACAGCGTTCCCAAGGAACTTTGGGTAAGATTTCCGGATTATGCAGCTTATCAAAGGGCCGAACGGGAGCTGTACGGTATTCTTGAAGAATATGACGGGAATGATGCGGTTATTATTTACTGTGAGAAAGAAAAAATTATGAAGCAGCTGCCGCGGAGCAAGAGCGTTAATGTCTGCAAGGAGCTGGTGGGAAGGCTCAGTGAAATATATACGGGAAAAAATGTTGCAATTGTCGAAAAGCGTATTGCGTCCGAAGGAAAAATGAATTAGAATACAGTAATGTAATTTTATAACGGAGGTCATCTTATATGAACAAAAAGATATCGACAATCGGTGTTTTAACCAGCGGCGGAGATGCACCGGGCATGAATGCCGCAATACGTGCCGTTGTCAGAACGGCCCTGGCAGAGGGCATTAACGTCAAAGGTATCAGGAGAGGGTTTTTGGGGTTACTTGAAGAAGATATATATGATATGAAATCAAAGCATGTATCGGATATTATCCAAAGGGGCGGAACAATCCTTTACACAGCCCGCTGTCCCGAATTTGTCCTGCCCGAGCTTCAGGACGAGGCTGCGGAGATATTAAGGAACAATGGAATAGACGGACTGGTCGTCATTGGGGGAGACGGCTCATTCAAGGGCGCAGCCGCCTTGGCAAAACGCGGTATTAATACCGTAGGTGTTCCAGGAACCATCGACCTGGATATCGCCTGCACGGATTATACCATCGGTTTTGATACGGCTATAAATACTGCGGTTGAGACCATTGACAAGGTCAGGGACACATCCACATCCCATGAAAGATGCAGTATTATAGAGGTAATGGGAAGACATGCCGGCCATATCGCCCTGTGGTGCGGTATAGCCAACGGCGCCGAGGAGATAATCATTGCCGAACGCTATGACTACGATGAGGTAAAAATCATCAAGAGAATCAACAAGAGAAGAGAAACCGGCAAGAAGCATTATATCATCATTAATGCTGAAGGTGTCGGTGATTCCGAGAACATGGCAAAGCGAATCGAAGCCGCGACAGGAATGGAAACCAGGGCAACCATAATCGGACATGCTCAAAGAGGAGGAAGCCCTACGGCAAGGGACCGCGTATATGCGTCCGTTATGGGAGCAAAAGCTGTGGATTTGCTTATTGCCGGAGCTTCAAACCGTGTTGTTGCCTATAAGAACGGCCAGTTTGTCGATTATGACATTGACGAAGCCCTGAAGATGACCAAGGACATCAATCAGTATATGTATGAACTGTCCATGAGGCTTTCAAGAGGATCATATTAGAATAATCCGACAGGAGAATTAAGATGACTAAAAGGACGAAGAAATTTTTGTCTTACTATAAGCCATATCTTGGCTTATTCGCGGCAGACATGTTCTTTGCCCTCTTAGCCTCGTTAATATCCCTGGTATATCCGATGATAGTCAGGTATATTACCAACAATGTACTGGTGAATTACGATATATCGGAGGCGGCACCGGTCATTATAAAGCTGCTCTTTGCAATGCTTGGCCTGGCGGCTTTGGAGTATGCATGCACATATTTTACCGTTTATAAAGGACACATGATGGGCGCAAAGATGGAATACGACATGCGTAATGACATCTTTGAGCACCTTCAGAAGCTGTCCTTTAGCTTTTATGACAATCAAAAAACGGGCCAGCTGATGTCCAGGATTGCAAATGACCTGTTTGACGTAACGGAGCTGTGCCATCACGGGCCGGAGGACATATTTATATCTCTCATCAAGTTTGCAGGAGCCTTTGTCATACTGATACAGGTAAATGTGCCGCTCACAATGATAGTCTTTGCGTTTATTCCGATCATGTTCGTATTTGCCGTATTCATGAGAGGCAGGATGCGTAAGGCATTCAGGAAGAACAGGGAAAGAATAGCCGATATCAATGCGCAGATTGAAGATAATCTATCGGGGATCAGGGTTGTAAAATCCTTCGCCAATGAAGAGCTGGAGATTGACAAGTTCCGAAAAGGAAACGCAAGGTTTGTTGACAGCAAGCAGTACAGCTACCGGACCCTTGGGGAATTTCATTCCGGGCTTACTCTTTTTACGGCCTTGATTAATATTGCCGTGATAGCAGGCGGAAGCCTTTTCATAGCGAAAAAGGTTATAAATGTCGGTGACTTGCTGACATTCATGCTGTATGTCAATACTTTGGTAGATCCCGTCAAGAAGCTGATAAATTTCACCGAGCAGTTTCAGAACGGCATGTCGGGGTATAACCGCTTTTATGAGATCCTGGAGATTGAACCGGATATAGTGGACAGCCCGAAAGCCGTTGAGCTTAAGGATGTAAAAGGTGAGATAGAATTTAAGAACGTATCGTTTAAATACAACGACAGTACCGGGAATATACTCACCAACATTAATTTAAAGGTAAAACCGGGAGAGTTTATCGCCCTGGTCGGTTCCTCCGGTGTCGGAAAGACCACCATGTGCAGCCTGATACCCAGGTTTTATGAGGTTACCGGCGGAACTATAACGGTTGACGGGATGGACATCAGGAATATTAAGCTTAAGTCCCTCCGGAACAATATCGGTATTGTACAGCAGGACGTATACCTGTTTTCCGGTACCGTGCTTGACAATATAAGGTACGGCAAGGCCGACGCTACGGAAGAGGAAATCATTATGGCGGCCAAGAACGCCAATGCCCATGATTTTATCATGGAGCTTCCGGACGGATATTTTACGGATATCGGACAGAGGGGCGTCAAGCTGTCGGGAGGTCAGAAGCAGAGAATAAGCATAGCCAGGGTATTCCTAAAGAACCCGCCAATTCTGATATTTGATGAGGCAACCTCATCCCTGGACAACGAAAGTGAAAGAGTGGTACAGGAATCCCTGGAAAGGCTGGCAAAGGACAGGACCACGTTTGTAATTGCCCACAGGCTTTCAACAATCAAGAACGCGGACAGGATAGTGGTGCTGACCGAGGACGGCATAGGGGAAACCGGTACCCATGAAGAGCTGCTTAAAAGGAACGGAGTATACGCGGGACTATATAAGTTATCATATCAAAAGCAGGAATAACCGTGCCGGTATCATATACAGTGCGGCATGCCACAATAATGGAAGTAGAAAAATCACATAAACGGGGACAGCCAACAAGGTTGTCCCTGATTTTACACGGCGTTTCCATATTTACGAACTGCCGGTTCGGCATGGGGTAAGGGGTTTGTTCCGGCAGGACGAAGCCGGTTTTGACTTGTCGCTTTTCTTAACGGCGGGCCAGCCTCGGTTGTGTAGGGCCAATAATGTGAATATAATGCAAAAATATTGGTTTTATGCGATTTATGGAACTAATTATAACCCGATAACGTCTAATGTATGGACGGGGAAAGTTGATTACGGCATCCAAAATTACATTTACATTATCATACCGTACATGTATACTATAACTAGCTTGAATTTCTTCGACAGAAGAACAGGTATGGTATAGGGGGATTATTGGATGCATAGAGAAATTCAAAACGGACACTCCGAGCTTTCTCCTGCGTATGAGATCGAAAGCCTGATAAGGGAATACGGCAACGACGTGCTAAGAACCGCATATATGTACGTCAAGGATATTCATACTGCGGAAGACATATTCCAGGAGGTTTTTATAAAGGTTAATCAAAAGCTTTCCACATTCGAAGGCAATTCCAGCATCAAGACCTGGATAATCAGAATCACCATCAATACGTGCAAGGATTATTTAAAAAGCGCCTATAACAGAAGAGTGGTCCCCATGATGGAATACCAGGAGGACTCAATTGTTGGTGAATCCGAGTACAATGAGGTCGAGATTCAGGATATTAATCATTTGGTAAAGGAAACAGTCCTTTCCCTGCCTGCTAAATACAGAGAGGTTGTTATATGCGTTTACTTTCATGAGATGACGATAGCGGAAGCGGCTCAGGCACTTAATATTGCCGAAGGGACCGCAAAAAGCAGGCTTTCGAGAGCAAGGCAAAAGCTGAAAGAATTGTTGGAAGGGAGGGTATCGGATGAATTCTAACCGGAAAGATATAAAGAAAATTGATATAGATAAATTGGATATAAAGGCCGGCTTGAATGCTTCCCTGGACAAGGAAGGCATCAGCGTGTCCGAGGATCTGGTCAGAAGAACACTGGAAGCTATAAGAATGAACGAGGCTTCAGGGCGTGAGTCCGGTGTAAATATGACCGAACGCAAAAAGCCGGTATTCTCATACGGGTATGTACGTACGTTTGTTGCAGCGGCTGCGGCGGTTCTGGTTTTGGTTGCCGGGATGAACGCCATAAGGATTTTTACACCAAAGACCTTTAAGAGCGATTTGGCCAAGCAGGAGCTTGACGGTGCGGCCGGCGGAAGCAATATGGCGGAAAAACAAGATACATTGTATGATGACAGTATGCTCGATGAGAATAGGATGGATATGCTGCAGTCCGCTGAAATGCCAGTACAGGATACCGCCAGGGGATACGAGGAAAAAGCGGCTGAAGAAGGATCGGGCATGGACGGCGGCCTGAGTGTCGACGCATCGGCACCACAGGACGGCAATGAAAACATCAAGCTGACAATGGTCCGTGAAGTATATGGATTTTCGGATATTGTCCAGATGGAGTCCGGTAAAATCAGTGAAATCACCATAAGCTATGGCGATGCTGACATAATAGATGTTATTTCGGACCGCGGACTGATAGACGATTTCTATGCAATGATGCAGAATTACAGCTTCAAATTCGGGGCCGCCAACGATACTGTTATCCATTATGTCATAAAGCTAAAATCGGAGGATGGGGATGCGCAGCTTCTTATAGGAGATGCGTCGGTAACGGTGGATTGTACCCGGGGTGACATTGCTTCGCACAGCATATATACATCGGACGATCAGGCGTCGATAGTCAGAGGCATTGAGGATTTCCTGGCAGGTCGGGGCAATAATTAATTCAAAATAAAAAGGTGCTGTTTATAACAGCACCTTTTATTTGAAAAATTTTTCATTTCTTCTTATTATTTTTCTTGTCGCTTCCCTCTTCGGAAACGGAATCGCCATCGTCAGAGGCTTCTGCGGTTTCAGCCGGTGCAGCTTCCTCATCCTTTTCTTCATCGGCGTCGGTGGTTTCCGTACCTTCACCGGAACCGGATTCTTCCGCTTCGGTTTCTTCGCCCGCGGCTTCCTTGCCGTTATCAGTGTCCAGCTGTATTGATACATACTCCCTGGTTTCAGCCTGTTCTTTAATATCATCTTCGGTTTCAAAATCATCAAGGTCGTCGTCAAAATCGTCGAAATCGTCGGAACCGCCGCTTTTTATGAAACGCTTATAAATATAGTAAGCTCCTGCCGCAAGAGTTGCAACGGACAGGGTTGACAACAGGAATTTACCAAATTTCTTCATATGCTTCATCATCATCCTTTCACCTTAATAATAAATACACCTATTCATATTATAATTCTATAAAGCAAAAAATGAAAGCTATAAATATAATATATGTAAAAAATGCTAAAAAAATTAATAATAATATGAGAATAATAATATTAAAATATCTTTCAGCTTTACAAGACCGGACAAATATCATATTATTATTGTGTTTTTTTACACTAAAAATCAATGAAGTACTATAATTATATCAAATAAAGGAGATGAGTGATGGAACATATTCATGGATGGCTTGACATAATCTGTGAAGTCGGAACATTGTTGTTTGAATTTATCGGTGTGATAATTCTTTTAAAGTCAGGCATTGTTGGTATTTATAACTATATCAGGAAGAACCCGTATACCAGGCTTGAGCTGGCCAAGGGAATGGCAGTCGGACTGGAATTTAAAATGGGCGGTGAGATACTGCGCACCGTAGGAGTTACCAGGTGGCAGGATATCGCAATGGTAGGCGGTATAATCCTGCTGCGTGCGGCGCTGGCATTGCTGATTCACTGGGGAATAAAAGCAGATGAAAAGGAATACGAGGCCTTGGTAAACAACAATCATGACAGACAGGAAAACGGAGAAAAATAGTATAAAAGTAATAATAAGCTTTTATAACAAGATTTTGACAAAAATCTGCCGTTATGGTACTATATATTGTATGAAATGATAGAATAAATGCGCATTTTTACAGGAGGAATAAGTATGAAGAACAACCTTGGAAGAAGAATCACCAAAGGCATATTAGTGGTATTATTGATGATACCTTTATTATGGCTTCAGGGTGAAACCGACGTACTTGCGGCAACTCCTGCCTTTGCGGAATCCAAGATTGAGATTGTCGGCGAAGGCACGACTTACCAGCTTGAGATAAAGAACAAGGTGAGCGGAAGTACATACAAATGGTCCTCGAGCAACGCCAAGGTGGCCAGGGTCAGCAGCAAGGGAGTTGTTACCGCGGTAGGCAAGGGTACAGCCGAAATCAAGTGTGTTATTACTTATCCGAACAAGAACACAAAAACCCTTACCTGTAAGGTTACGGTAATAATTCCTGCTACAAAGCTAAAGATTAACAATGCCGTAGAAGTCAACGGCGCCCATATCATGAAGATAGGGGAGACATATAATTTCAACCGTGACATTTTCCCGTCCAATTCTTCGGACAAGACTTATTGGTCCCTTGGAGCCGGAGACAAGAACTGCGTACAGGTTACCGACAGTTCAAGCGGCATTGTAAAGGCTCTTAAGCCCGGCAAGGTTGTTCTTGTTGCTACCGCGGCCAGGACCGCAACCGCGGAGGCTGCGGCGTCAAGCATTGTAAATGACGCAATCATCATAGAAGTTATAGAACCGTCGGCAGCGGTAACTTCTGTAAAAATAGTTGACAATAATGTGATAAGCGTAGTTTTCGACAGCCCTGTCATCGCGTCAACCGTTATAGGACAGAACGGTACATTGCATGAAAACATCATTATTACACCTTTAAAGAATGCAAAGGGTGTATACGCTTCGGATCCCGGAAATCTGACAGCGGCGCTTTCACAGGACGGAAAGACACTGACCATAACGTCGGCCAACCGCCTAGACGGAGATTATGGAATCTATTTCTCCGACCAGATAAAAACGACCGACGGAATTTCCATTGACGATTATTATCAGAGAATCAGGTATATAGATGAAACTCCGCCTCATGTTGTTGATGTAAGGCAGGATGATACAGGAGTTGTTCTCGAAATAGTATTTAACGAGGAAATTGATTTTTCAGGCCTGAAGGTCAGCGGCGGAGGCATTATGCAGGGTTCATCGACAAAAATAGCCGATCCCCGTACCGTAAGCATATTGAACAACAGGAACAGCTATGTACCAAGCGAGGATAAAAAATCGCTTAGAATCAACCTGGCGAACATTGCGCCTACGGACTTCAACCAGCCATTGACCGTAACGCTTTCAGGCATAAAAGACATGGCCGGCAACTCGCCCAGCGGCTATTCGATACAGGTCGTGCTCGTGGCTGATAATACTCCGAAGCCCAAGGCAAGGCTGGTGTCGGTTGTGAGGACGGGGTATTACACCCTGACGGCAACCTTTGACCGTTCACTGTTAACCGCGGGATATGCCCAGATCGGCACGGGCCCGATTATGGTCGGTACCGTTGACAGCAACAATCCGAGGAAGGCTTACTATACGTTATCTGAAACGGATGCACTCAAGACGGGTATTCAAAGCGTAACGGTAAGCAACTGGACAAGCTTTAATATGAATCCAAATGATACTTATATAACACGCCAGACTGTCAGTGTGTCGTTTGATTATGAAAGATCCAATCCCGTACTTACGGACTACACGTTTGATCCTGCGACCAACATACTGACCCTTACATATAACGAGGACGTAACCCTTGTTAAAAATTCAGGATTCTTCACGGCGACACTGGTGACCATAAACGATGAAATCTGGTCCGACAGGAGCATCACATATGCTAAGACGGCCTCAGATGATCCGAAAGTAATCAGGCTTCAGTTAGGCAATCTGACCGTGTATGGAAATTATACATTCACGCTAAGCCAGTACTTTGTAATGGACAGCTTCAGGAATTACGGCCTGCAGCGTACGATAACAATAAGCAACATCGGTGATGTGCAGCTTCCGGGACCTTACAGCATAATGCAGTCAACCAACAATCCGAGTGAAATATACCTGGAATTTGCGCATATGCTGGACGTAGCTACAGCTACAGATGTAAGGAACTACGAAATACCCGGCGTTACGATACTGGGCGCAAGGCTTACCAAGAACACCAAGAATGAAGGCGCCACCGTCGTACTTACCGTAGCGGACGGTTCAATCAATGTAACATTGGAGAGACCGCTCAGGATTAACGGCGTTGCAAGCTATTCGGGCAACTATTCACCGATAACCGATTTTGAGAAAACAGTGCTGCTTAAGGAAAATGTAAAGCCGTATTATATCGCTCCTCCGTTGTATAATTCGGCCAAACCGAACGAGATAAGGCTTACCTTCAGCGAAGAAATAACCGGATCGATGGTTGTGAAGGTTACCCAGACCGGAACAGGAACCTATGACATTCCGATTGGAAATATAGTTACCATATCCGGAAACACCGTGGTAATAACGCTTAACACAAAACCGACCAATAACTCGCGGCTGAAGATAGACATTACCGATAACAAGATTGTAGACTTAAGCGGCAACCAGTGTGTAGCAATGGATCCAACCCTGTATTTCTACGTAACATATTAAGGCAAGGCCATAACAGTCATGCCCCGGGCGTCCGACAAGGCTGCCCGGGGTTTTTTGCCGCCTGCAATTGTGCTATTCTTTTCTTTACTAGCCGATTAATATATCATATAATTTCATTAGTGCATTATAAACGGCATATATGGAAATAATGGATAAAAATAGATTTCGTCTGGAGAATAAAAATTGAGCAGAAGGTCAAACAAGAAAATTTTTAACTATATCGGATGGATATTACTGTATTTATATATACTGCTGTTGTCATACTTCCTCTTTATCAGTGACAGGTACGGAAAAGACCCGGTATCCGGGCAGTACAACCTGCATTTGTTCAAGGAAATCATGCGTTTCATTGTATACAGGGAAAGAATTGGAGTCAAGAGCTTTGCAGTCAACATATTCGGCAATATAGCAGCCTTTATGCCGTACGGTTTTTTGCTCCCGCTGCTTAACAGGGTTTACAGGAAATTTTATATAATTCACATATTGAGTGTACTGTTCAGCCTGGCGGTCGAAACGGCCCAGTTTCTGCTTAAGGTTGGGGTTTTTGACGTTGATGACATTATTTTGAATTCTCTTGGAGGAATACTGGGATACCTGGTATTCAGGGCCTGCTTTTCGATTTATGAACGTATGAAAAAGCGCAGGAAATGAGTCGGTTTTCATGTAAGAGGATATCAAATATACGGGAGGGGAGTCCGGATTTGAAGCTGTTTCGAAGAAAAGAAACCATTCAATTTTCAGGCCGGAGCCATACAAAGGGCGGAATATTGTCTTTCATAATCGGTATGGTGACAGTTCTGGGATTTATTGCGGTATGTATAATTTCAGGCGTTAATAATGGAGAAGGAGGCATTTTAATAGGCGTAACCGGGATTCTTCTATTTGTCCTGGCTGCGGTGGGCCTTGTCCTGGCTTACAGGGAAATGAAAAAGAGGGATATATTCTACAGGTTTCCCATGATAGGCATAATCACCAACGGCTTTATGCTTATCCTGCTTGCGGTGATTTACATACTGGGTTTATATTAGTTATTTGCCGTAGTTTATACAATGGGGTGCAGCAAAGCTTAAGCCATTAGGTCTTAAGCTTTTTCTTATAAATGAGCCCATACTTATTAGGCTTGCTAATAAAAGCGATAAGAATATTTCTGCTGAAAGATTGCTTTATGTGTGTTAGAATGGTGGCAGATAGATATGACTGTTCCGGTGATTTTCAATAAGGAACGGATGGAGGTTTATTATGGATTACAAGCAGGCCGGTGTGGATATTGAAGCGGGATATAAAGCGGTGAAGCTCATGAAGGAGCATGTCAAAAAAACCATGCGCAAGGAAGTCGCAACCGAACTGGGAGGCTTTTCCGGCGCATTTTCCATTAAAAGATACATGGAAATGGAGAATCCGCTTCTTGTATCCGGAACGGATGGTGTGGGAACCAAGTTAAAGATAGCATTTTTAATGGACAAGCATGATACCGTAGGCATAGACTGTGTGGCCATGTGCGTAAATGATATTGCCTGCTCAGGAGCGGAGCCGTTATTCTTTCTTGACTATATTGCCTGCGGTAAGAATGAACCTGAAAAAATCGCTTCAATTGTAAAGGGCGTGGCGGACGGATGCATCCAGGCAGGCGCGGCATTAATCGGCGGTGAAACAGCTGAGATGCCCGGATTTTACCCCGAGGACGAATATGACCTGGCAGGATTCGCGGTTGGCATAGTGGATCAGAAGGATATGATTACCGGGGCGGGCGTTAAGGGGAAGGATGTACTTATCGGTATTGCTTCATCCGGAATACACAGCAACGGCTATTCCCTGGTCCGCAAGGTTTTCAGGATGCAAAAATCCGTGCTGGATACTTATTATGAAGCTTTGGGAGCATCTCTTGGCGAAGCCCTGCTTACCCCTACAAAGATATATGTGAACTGCCTGCAGAGCCTGAAGAAAAACAACATTAAGGTTAAGGCCTGCAGCCATATAACCGGGGGAGGGTTCTATGAGAACATACCACGGATGCTGCCGGAGGGAATGCACGGAATAATCAATACCGGAAGCTACGAAGTGCCCCCGATATTCAAGATGCTGAAGAGAGACGGCAATATTGATGACAAGGTAATGTACAACACCTTTAACATGGGTATCGGCCTGGTCATTGCCGTATCACCCGAACAGGCCAACAAAGCGGTTGGCGTAATTGCAGGGGCCGGTGAAAAGGCATACATTATCGGGGAAATAGTTGAGGGCTCAAGGGGGATAACTCTATGCTGAGACTGGCTGTTTTGGTTTCCGGGGGAGGCACAAATCTTCAAGCCCTGATCGATAAGATTGAAAATGGCGCACTACCCGGCGTATCCATAGAGGTGGTAATAAGCAGCAGCAGGAAGGCTTATGCGTTGGAGCGGGCCCATGCCCACGGTATTCCCACCGCTGTTATAAACAAGAATAAATATGACACGACGGAACAGTTCTCCGGGGCATTGCATGAGCTGCTCAAGGAATATAAGGTTGATTTGATTGTTCTAGCGGGCTACCTGCAAATACTGCCCGAAAGCATCATCAGGCTGTACAGGAACAGGATTATAAACGTACACCCTTCTTTAATCCCGTCATTCTGCGGGGACGGTTTTTACGGGCTTAAGGTCCACGAAGCCGCCCTGGCCCGCGGAGTAAAGCTGACCGGTGCGACGGTGCATTTCGTTGATGAGGGCACCGATACCGGTCCCATTATTCTTCAGAAAGCCGTTCCCGTTGAAAACGGCGACACTCCCGAGACCCTTCAGAAAAGAGTGATGGAGCAGGCCGAATGGATCATTCTTCCTGAGGCGGTCAGGCTTATTTCTGAAAACCGCGTAATAGTCAACGGCAACACGGTAACAATATTATAAATCTTGCAATGGTACAAGGCGCAGCTCATAGTACCTGTACTTTGAGTAAAATGCAATTAGGAGGATATATATGAAGGTATTGGTTGTAGGCGTAGGCGGCAGGGAGCATGCCATAACATGGAAAATATCAAAAAGCCCGAGAGTGACGAAGCTGTATTGCGCTCCGGGAAACGCAGGCATTGCGGAAATTGCGGAATGCGTGGACATTCCCGTAACAAAGCATGAGGAGTTGGCCGATTTTGCCCTGTCCGAAGGTATTGGCCTTACCGTAATAGGCCCTGACGATCCATTGGCGGAAGGCATTGTGGATGTATTTGAAAGCAAGGGGCTTAGGGTGTTCGGGCCGAGGAAAAATGCCGCGATAATCGAAAGCTCCAAGGTGTTTTCAAAGAACCTGATGAAGAAATATAATATACCCACTCCTTTTTACGAGGTTTTTGACAGTCCGGACAAGGCACTTGATTATTTAAGGGCCGGCAAATATCCCATAGTCGTAAAGGCGGACGGCCTAGCCTTGGGCAAGGGCGCCATTATCTGCATGGATTACGCAGAGGCGGAAAATGCAGTCAAGGAAATAATGATTGACAGGATATTCGGTGAATCCGGAAGCAAAATAGTTGTGGAGGAGTTTATAACCGGACGGGAGGTTTCGGTTCTTGCTTTCTGCGACGGGACACATATACTCCCTATGACCAGCGCCCAGGACCATAAGAGAGCCAAGGATAATGACATGGGACTGAATACCGGAGGAATGGGTACGTTCTCGCCAAGCCCTTTTTATACCGGGGATATTGATGACTATTGCAAAAAATATATTTACCAGCCCGTCATGGATGCCATGAAGGCCGAGGGAAGGGATTTTGTCGGTGTGCTTTTTACCGGCCTGATGCTTACGGAGGATGGCCCGAAAGTACTGGAATTCAATGCCCGGTTCGGCGATCCGGAAACACAGGTGGTCCTTCCGAGAATGAAAAACGACCTGGTTGACGTGATGGAGGCCTGCATAGATGGAAGGCTCGACGAAATTAACCTGGAATTTGAAGACAATGCCGCCGTATGTGTAATCCTGGCCTCGGAAGGATATCCGGAACGCTACGAGAAAGGCTTTGAGATACAAGGCCTGGATTATTTCAGGGATAAGGAGGATTATTTCATATTCCATGCGGCTACCAGGAAAGACAACGGAAAGGTCCTGACAAACGGCGGAAGGGTCCTGGGAGTTACTGCCCTGGGAAGCACCTTGAAGGAAGCCAGGGCTAAGGCATACGAGGGCACTGGGAAGATTTATTTCAAAAACAAATATATGAGGACAGATATCGGCAGGGCAATTGAGCAAAATTAGCCTTTTACAGCATCTTATGACATTAATTGCATTAAATGCCACAGAACTGCCATAGTTCTTTTTTATCGTATAGAAAACAAATTCTATACGATATTTTTTTGTAAAATATTAGAGGTTAATCCATATATGGCTGATTAGGACAGATATAGGGCATTTTTTGCTGCATCTGAAAGGAGTGCTTGATGAGCAAACGGTTTAACTATAGAGCGATAATTATATCAATTATAATATGCCTGGGGATTTTTTTGCCGAATTTCCTTAACAACGCAAAGGTATTGGCATCGGGTAAGGGCACCGTAACAGCCTCTACGCTTAACGTAAGGACGGGACCGTCGCTGACTGCAAACAAGCTGCAGCTTTCCGACGGGACCTATGTATTTCTTAGAAAAGGGGAAACCGTAACCATACTGGATACGGAAGGGGAATGGTTCTACGTTTCTCTGCAGTTTAACGGAAAAAAGCTGCAGGGATATGTACACAGCGATTATATAAATGTTACCGTAAGCCCTTCACCGACTCCGACTCCTTCTCCGACACCTACTCCTACACAAAAGCCCACACCGACACCAAAGCCTGAAAGCGGCGGTACGGCCGTTTCCGGCGGATATAAGCATGAAGCCGTTGTAACAGCCGGTTCCTTAAATGTAAGAAGCGGTGCGGGAACGAATTACCCCGTGGTAGGAGGTTTAACCCAGGGAAACAAGGTTACCGTCATCGGTGAATCCTTGGACAGCAGCAATGTCAAATGGTATCGTATAGTCCTGCCAGGCGGCGGTACGGTTTCAACGGGATATGTGTCCAGCCTTTATGTAAAGCTGGATTTCAATAAAGCTATAAAGGGATACATTACCGCATCCAAAGTCAATATCCGCAAATCTGCGGGAGACAAAGCCGCATATTTAAAGGACAGCCAGGGCAACATTGTTTCTCTTAAGAAGGACAAGGCTGTCAATATCATAGATGAGGTCGTGTCATCGGGTGCAAAATGGTACAAGCTGTCCTTTAAAGTGGACGGAGTATCATATACAGGGTACGCGCCGGCAAATCAGGTTGGATTCAGGGGCGAGAATACGGAGAACAGCTCAACTCCAACACCAACCCCGACACCGATGCCAACACCTACGCCTACTCCGACACCGCCCCCGACTCCGACTGCGGCGCCGACCATAACACCTGTTCCGACCGCTGCGCCAACACCAACCCCGACACCGACGCCGACACCGACGCCAACACCGACGCCAACACCTGAGCCTGTGCCCACACCGACACCGGAACCGCAGATACTGGAGATTCCGAGTAATCAAATATATACATCCATCAGCGGGCCGCAGGACGGTTATGTGTGCAACACATTGTATTTGAATGTCTATGAGAATATACTTGTACACAACTCGTTCCTTTACGACCTGTCCGGGCAGCCGGTATTGCTGCTCAGCGGGGCCAAAGTAAAGGTAAACAGTGTTGTCAGGGTTGACGGAATTCCGTATTACCATATAACATACGGCGATATAAGCGGACATGTAAGGGCCGAATACATTTACGTCGGTTCGCAGCTGCCGGACGGAGTGGTAAATCCCTGGACTCCCGTGCCAACACCGGGTGCTGAAGTAACGCCCGTACCGACACAGGGTCCCCAGATACCGGACACCGACTTTGAGACAATGCTTATAATGGAAGGCTTTCCCGAGTCATACAAGGATGCGTTAAGAAGGCTCCATGCGCTTCATCCGAATTGGGTGTTCAAGGCATACCATACGGGCCTTGATTGGAAGACAGTAATTGATAACGAAAGCATTCCCGGCAAGAACACGATTCCGAATTCGAAGAGTGTCGAGTGGCTGTCCTTTGACAAGGGAGCTTACAACTGGGAAACCGATACATTTGTCGTATTTGACGGTACATACTGGGTTACGGCCTCAAGGGCCGCAATCGAGTATTACATGGATCCAAGGAATTTCCTTGAGGAAGATACCATCTTCCAATTCGAGCTGTTAAGATATCAGCCGGGATACCAGGACATCGAGGGTGTCGAGAATATACTAAAGGGAACGCCGTTGTACAACGCGTCCTATTCCTTCATAGATGAAAACGGCAACCTGCAGACCTACACATATGCGGAAACCTTTATAAAAGCGGCCGAATACTCGGGGGTAAGCCCGTACCATCTGGCGTCCAGGGTAAAGCAGGAGGTTGTAACGGGGCCTACGACCCTAAGCAACAGTGTGTCCGGCACTTACAAGGGCTATGAAGGTTATTATAACTTTTACAATATAGGCGCCAATGACAGCCCTGGTGGCGGAGCAATAGCAAATGGCTTAAAGTTCGCCAAGAACGGCACCACCAACTCCAAAACGAACGCACAGTATCTTATTCCGTGGACGAATCCTTACAGGTCAATAGTCGGAGGTGCGTATTTTCTTGGAAGTACATATATAAACAGGGGACAGGATACGGTGTACCTGCAGAAATTCAATGTCACTCCGATATCCACATATTTCCATCAATACATGACGAATGTGGAGGCGCCTTGGGCCGAAAGCAAAAAGATAGCATCGGCATACTGCGACATGATGAATTCGCCGATTGTTTTCTCCATTCCAGTATATCTGAATATGCCGGAGACACCGGCTCCAAGGCCTACGACCAAGTTTAATCCGAATAACCGTTTAAAGAGCCTGAAGGTTATCGATTTGAACGGCAAGGAGCTTGCACTGTCACCGACCTTCAGCCAGACGGAATACAACTATTACATAATTGTTCCGAACAATATCGAGGCGGTACAGGTAAAAGCCACCACGGTAAGCAAGAAGGCCAGCGTATTCGGAGGAGGATACATTCCTCTGAGTGTCGGCAGAAATGAGGTAGTAATCCCGGTAGTCGCGGAGAACGGCGACATTGCCAACTATATTATAAATATTGTAAGAGAGTAGGACTCCTTAAGCTGCTGGAAACAGTATTTATCCGGCCGGAACGGCAACAACCGACCGGCCGGAATTTATAATTCATATATTAATGTACCAGGGGGATATGCAATTATGAGAAGAATTTATAAAGCGCTGCTGGTGTGCCTGTGTCTCATATCCGGCGGTTTTTTGTCTTTCATTCACGTTAAAGCTGCCAGCGCCAACATAGAAATAACCGCCCATGAAAGCGATATAATCGTTGGAGACACCGTATATGTATATATTAATATTACCTCGGACTCCATGTTTGGAGATATCGAGGCTAATCTGACCTATGACGAGGATATTCTTAAGTATAAGGGAAATATGTCTTTTGTAACCGGCAGCAGCGGTTTTCTTAAGATATCGGATATCAACCTGTCCGAGGAAACCGACAGTCGAAAATATGTGCTGGAATTTGAAGCGCTCAAGGTGGGCATAACTACAATTGAGTTCAGCGGCCCTGTCATGGTATATGAAAGCGACACGGAACTGCCCATGTCGGTTTTTATGGATTCACTCACGCTTGAAGTAAAACCGGCGCAGACAGCATCCGAGAACGCATATCTTTCCTCGCTGAGAATAAGTCCCGGAGAGCTGACTCCGGAATTTAACAAGGACATATATGAATATACCGCCAGTGTCGGATATGATGTCGGCAAGCTGGTTGTTGTGGCATATCCGGAGGATGACAAGGCAACGGTTCGAATATCAGGAAATGATTCGCTAAGTGAGGGTGAAAACAAGGTGGTTGTCACCGTGGCGGCGGAAGCGGGCAACACCATGGAATATGTTATATATGTCACGAAGGAGGCCGCTCCGCAGGAAGGAGTCGACACACCAACAATCATACCGGACAAAAAGCACGGCAGCTTTGAGCTTGTCAGGCTGAATGAAGATGTATATGCGGTTTACAGCGGCAAATATAAGATAATGGAGCCGCCGCAGGATCTGAAGGTTCCAAGCGGATATATCAAGACAAAGATAATTATATCCGGAATATCCATACCGGTATTCGCGCCGGAACAGCTCGACAGCGAATTCCTCCTGGTATATGCGGAAAACGAACTGGGAGAAGCAGGTCTTTATACCTATGACAAGGTTGAGAAAACAATGCAGAGATACAAGGAAGAGACCCAGCCGATTTATGAGCCGGTGAACGGGCAGAATGAAGACATTATTTCTTCCCAAAAATACCGCCGGAACATGAACATGGCGGCAATAATCATTGCTCTTCTTAGTGCCCTGTGCGCGTTGTTTATCATCCTGTCCATACGGCTGTATATTAAGCTTAGAGGATAAGGAGACAATTAAAAATATTGACATGTCTTGTGGGCTGTTATATAATATATATAACAAATATAACTATATTAATTAATATTCCAATTTTATCAAAAAGCAGATATAATAGAGGTGATGAGAATGCATGTAATAAACATTGATTTTAACAGTGATGAAGCGATTTATGTCCAATTGATAAATCAAATCATTTTAGGCATTGCCACCTCGAAAATCCAAGAAGGCGATTATCTTCCGTCGGTAAGAGAGCTGGCGGAATATATCGGAATCAATATGCATACGGTCAACAAGGCATATAGTATACTGAAACAGGAAGGTTATGTTAAGCTTGACCGACGAAGGGGAGCGATAATTGCTATTGATATTGACAAGATGAGAGCCATAGAAGATATGAAGGAAGATCTTCGGGTTACCATTGCCAAAGCCATTTGCAAGAATATCAGCTGTGATGAAGCAATTAAAGTTGTAAGGGAGATTTATAATGAGTTTGAAAGGGGGTAGCTCCCAATGCTGTGTGACAGATGCAAAATAAGAGAGGCAAAGGTACTTTACACCGAGATTATTAACGGCGCAAAGACGGAACAACATCTTTGCGAGGAGTGTGCTGCGGACTATACATCATTTCAAATGGAAAAGCCCCTGTTTAACTCGGAGCTTACCTTGAACAGTTTACTGTCAACATTACTTGGAGCATATCAAGGCGGTACACAAAGCAAACCCGAAGTTAAGAAGTCGGGTCTTGTATGTGACAACTGCAAGACCACCTTTGAGGAGTTTCTGCAGAGAGGACGCTTCGGATGTGCGCAGTGTTATAAAAGCTTTTACAGTGAGATAGAAAACATCCTAAGAAGCATACACGGAGCCCAGGCTCATACCGGTAAACGTCCGAAAGGATTCGTATCCTCCGGTGAAAAGATATTCAAGAACCTGTCGGAGGAAGAAAGGCTTACCCTGGAGCTTCAGCAGGCCATTGAAAAGGAGGAGTTTGAAGAGGCGGCAAGGCTCAGGGATTTGATTCGGAGCCTGAAGAAGGAGGAATCCAAGAATGCTTAAATGGTATGAACAGTCCGTACCTGACGGCGATGTGGTTATTTCCAGCCGTGTAAGGCTTGCAAGGAACCTGGAAGGATATAAGTTTTCTCCTCTGCTTAAGGAATCTGAAGCGGTTAAGCTGGTCGATGAAGTAAAGGGTATAACTTCGGCCTTGGCGGAGCAGGATAATAAAAAATATTACTCCTGCAACCTAAAATCCCTGAGCGAGATAGACAAGGCCGCCATGGTGGAGAGACATATCGTAAGCCCGCTTCTGGTTGAAAAGGAGCAGGCCACGGGGCTTATTCTTTCTGATGACGAAACGGTAAGCATAATGATTAATGAAGAAGACCATGTGAGAATACAGGCTATTGTAGGAGGCTTAAACCTGGAGGAAGCTTATGACATAGCCAACCGTATTGATGATATCGCGTATGAGAAGCTGCGTTTTGCCTATGATGAGAAGTACGGGTATATTACATCCTGTCCAACCAACGTCGGTACCGGCATGCGAGCTTCCTGCATGGTTTTTTTGCCGGCGTTAAGTGCGGCGAGACTGATTAACAAGCTTATAGAAGAGGTTGGACGGTATGGGGTTACCATCCGCGGCATTTACGGAGAAGGAACCAAGAGCATGGGAAGCATATACCAGATTTCCAACCAGAAAACATTGGGCAACTCAGAAAAGGAGATAATACAGAACTTAAACCGCATTGTTGACCAGGTAATAAAACAGGAAAGAAAAAGAAGGGAATACATGCTGTCGGTAAATGCGGATGAGATAGAGAACCAGGTATATCGTTCATATGGAATCTTAAAATACGCAAGACAGATAAGCTCCAGCGACGCAATGACCCTTCTTTCGCAGATAAAATTCGGTATGGATACCGGATTAATTAAATTTGACAGGGAATTTAATGTCCATAAGCTTATGATGGGAATACAGCCCGGATGTCTCCAGTGGGCATTGGGCAAAAGTGTGGGCAGCACTACCAGGGATAAGGCCAGGGCGGAATATATCAGCAAGGAATTGCCGAACATAGTCGAGAAGACGGAATAAAACATCGGTATGATTCTGCCGGTTTTATACTCTATTTAGAACGGAGGACATAAGAATGAATGAGAGATTTACGGAAAATGCAAAGCAAGCCATAAATTATGCAAGAGAAGCGGCATATCGCCTTAACCATAATTATATAGGAACGGAACATCTGCTGATGGGTTTGCTGCAAGTGGACGGAGTGGCATCCAGGGTGCTCCAGGAGAACGGTGTTGTATTTGAAAAGCTGGTGGACCTGATCAACCAGCTCATAGCACCGAGCAGCAGTGTTGAGATAATTGACGGCGGAAGCTTTACTCCAAGATTCAAGCATATAGTGGACCAAAGCCATAAGGAAGCTGCAAAGCTGAAAGCCCAGGAAACTGGCACGGAGCATTTGCTGATAGCGCTCCTGAGGGAAACAGATTGCATAGCTGTCCGGCTGTTAAGCACGCTTGGAGTCAACATACAAAAAATATATGTGGATATCCTTGCGGCAGCAGGTGTGGACATAAATATGGCGAAGAACGATTTTGTAGCCGGAAAAGGCAAGCAAAAAGCCAAGTCGGCAACCCCGACGCTGGATCAATACAGCAGGGACCTTACCGAATATGCCAGGGAAGGCAAGCTGGATCCGGTAATAGGCAGGGAAGACGAAATACAAAGGGTTATCCAGATATTAAGCAGGCGAACGAAGAACAATCCGTGCCTGGTAGGGGAGCCCGGTGTGGGAAAGACGGCTATTGCCGAAGGACTTGCGCTTAAAATAGTTGAAGGAAACGTTCCCGATACGATAAAAGATAAAAGAGTGGTTACCCTGGACCTGTCCGGTATGGTTGCGGGTTCAAAGTACCGCGGCGAATTTGAGGAAAGAATTAAAAAGGTAATCAGTGAAGTAATAAATGACGGAAATGTACTGCTGTTTATAGATGAGCTTCACACTATAATAGGCGCCGGAGGAGCGGAGGGAGCAATCGACGCATCCAATATCCTTAAGCCCTCCCTTGCCAGGGGTGAACTCCAGATAATTGGCGCAACCACAAGGGAAGAATACCGCAAGTATGTCGAAAAGGACGCTGCGCTGGAGCGCAGGTTCCAGCCAGTGGTTGTGGAGGAGCCTACCGAGGAAGAAGCAATCCGCATACTGTTCGGGCTTCGCGACAAGTACGAGGCACATCACAAGGTCAGGATTACCGACTCGGCTCTTGTGGCAGCAGTCAAGTTATCCAGCCGTTATATCAATGACCGTTATCTTCCCGACAAGGCCATCGACCTGATGGATGAAGCGGCATCAAAGGTCCGCTTAAGCGTCTACACATCCTCTCCGGTTATCAAGGACCTGGAGAAGGAGATAGAAAAGCTGGAGGAGCAGAAGGAACAGGCCATTAAGGAAGAGGCATATGAAAAGGCGGGAGAAATAAAGAAACAGCAGGAAGCCTTAAAGGAAGAGCTGGAAAAGCAAAGGCTGCTCGAGGAAAAGAAGAGAACAGAGGACCAGTTGGTTGTAAGCGAGGCTGAAATAGCGGACATCGTGTCAAGCTGGACCAAGATACCTGTTAAAAAGCTTGAAGAGGAAGAATCACAAAGGCTTCAGAACCTGGAGTCGATTCTTCATGAAAGGGTTATCGGTCAGGACGAAGCGGTTACCGCGGTAGCCAAGGCAATAAGAAGAGGAAGAGTGGGACTGAAGGATCCCAACAGGCCTATCGGATCGTTCCTTTTCCTTGGACCTACCGGTGTCGGTAAAACCGAGCTTTCAAAAGCGTTGGCGGAGGCAATGTTCGGTACCGAGAATTCAATCATCCGTGTTGACATGTCGGAATACATGGAGAAACACAGCGTCAGCAAGCTGATTGGTTCACCTCCGGGATATGTCGGATATGATGACGGCGGCCAGCTGAGTGAAAAAGTAAGGCAGAATCCTTATTCCGTGATCCTGTTTGACGAGATTGAGAAGGCGCATCCCGATGTTTTCAATATTCTGCTCCAGGTACTGGATGACGGACATATCACGGATTCCCAGGGAAGACGGGTAAGCTTCAAAAATACCATTATCATCATGACCTCCAATGCGGGAGCACAGAATATAATCTCACCGAAACGCCTTGGTTTCACCTCTGTAGTCGATGAAGGCGAGGATTACAAGAGGATGAAAGAAGCGGTAATGGATGAGGTTAAGAGAATATTCAGGCCGGAATTTATAAACCGTATTGACGAAATCATCGTGTTCCATTCACTCAACAAGGACAACATCAAGGACATCGTCGGAATAATGGTTAAAAATATTGCAAAACGAAGCAAGGCACAGATGAACATTGCCCTGGAAGCAACTTCGGCTGCACTGGAGCGTCTTGCTGAGATAGGATACGACGATAAATTCGGTGCAAGACCGTTAAGAAGGGCAATTCAAACCAATGTGGAGGATAAGCTTGCCGAAGGAATTTTGACAGGTGATATTAAGGAAGGCGACTCGGTATTAATCGATTGCTCTGAAAATGAAATAGTACTGAAGACTGTCGAGAAACCCGCATAGCTTATATTAGTAAATTGTTTTTCAGATGAATACAATTAGGAGGATCATGTATGGCGGTTATTCAAGAATTAATACGCAAAGAAGCAGATGGAACAATAAGCTTTGGAAATTATCTGTTGAAGGAAAAATCAAAAATCTCCGACTTTGAACATGACGGGGATTTGTACAAGGTCAAGACCTACAATAAGATCACAAAGCTTGAGAAGAATGGTATGTTCGTTTATGAATCGGTACCGGGAACCGCTGTATTTCACTTAAGACAGGATGAGAATGAGCTGAGCTTTGATGTGACAGGGGAAGACACAGTTCAGATAACTCTTGAGCTTGAAGCGGAGAAAGAATATCAGATATACAAGAATGAAGAACTGATGGGCACAATGAAAACCAATTTGGGCGGAAAGCTGATATTCAGCGTGGAATTAAGCGGAAATAAACAAGATTCAATCAAGGTGGTAAAGCTGTAGCATGGCAAAAGAAAAAACCGTGTTTTTCTGCAGTGAGTGCGGTTACGAATCCTCTAAATGGCTTGGTCAATGTCCCGGATGCAAACAATGGGATACCTTTGTAGAAGAGCCTGTGACTAAAAAAAAGAGCACAGGCTCAAGCTATAAAGGAGCCGCGGAACCTCAGTTGCTGTCGGAAATAAAATCTGAAAACGAAAACAGGATAAAATCGGGCATCGGAGAGCTTGACAGGGTTCTTGGCGGCGGCATAGTGCCAGGGAGCCTTATTCTTGTGGGCGGAGATCCGGGAATAGGCAAATCCACGCTGCTATTACAAGCATGCAGGGAAATCGTCAGCCAAGGCCTTAAGGTCATATACATAACCGGTGAGGAATCCAAAGGGCAGATTAAAATGAGGGCGGAGAGGCTAGGCATATATGACGGCGAGCTTCTGCTGCTTTGTGAAACGGACCTGGATCTGATTGAGGATGTGGTAAACAGGCATAAGCCGGACATAATAGTTATAGACTCCATACAGACCATGTATAAGGAGGACATAGGCTCCGCACCCGGAAGTGTCGGACAGGTTCGTGAAGCCACCGGGGTCTTTATGCGGATCGCAAAAACCACCGGTATAGCCATTTTTATCATCGGCCATGTGACAAAGGAAGGGATGGTTGCCGGACCCAAGGTGTTGGAGCATATGGTAGACACGGTTCTGTATTTTGAAGGAGATAATTATGCGGCTTACCGGGTTTTAAGGGCGGTAAAGAACCGTTTCGGCTCCACCAATGAAATCGGAGTGTTTGAGATGCAAAACACCGGGCTTATGGAAGTAAAGAACCCTTCCGAGTACATGCTGAGCGGAAGGCCTGAAGGGGAGCCCGGCTCGGTGGTTACCGCAGCTATAGAGGGTACAAGACCTATACTGGTGGAGGTCCAGGCGCTGATATGCCGTACAAGCTTTAATATGCCAAGAAGAACGGCGGCGGGAACGGACTATAACAGGGTGAACCTGCTAATGGCCGTCCTGGAAAAACGCCTGGGCATACAGCTTGGCGACTGCGACGCGTATGTCAATGTGGCGGGCGGCATGAGAGTAACGGAACCGGCCCTCGACCTTGCGATAGTTTCGGCCATACTCTCAAGCTTTAGGAACATCCCGATTCCAAACAGTACGGTTTTCTTCGGCGAGGTGGGACTTACCGGGGAAATCAGGGCGGTCAACATGGCTGAGCAGAGGGTGGCCGAAGCCGCCAAGATGGGCTTTGAGGCCTGCATCCTGCCCCAGGCTAATATCGGCAAGATAAAAACTCCCGGGGGAATGAAGCTGATTGGAGTAAGAAACATCGGAAATGTGTTGGATTATATAAAGGAACACAGGAATGGATAATGGAATGGCTAACTTATGTTTTGATATGGTAATATCCCGAATAGAAGACTTGCTAAGCAAGAATACCCGGGTGACAGTGGCAATAGACGGAATGTGCGGCAGCGGCAAAAGCTATCTTGCCGGCCTGATTGCCAAAACCCTTGATTGCAATGTGTTTCATATCGACGACTATTACCTTCCGGTTGAAATGCGGACAACAGAACGGCTTGCGCAGCCCGGCGGGCATATATATTATGAAAGGTTTAAGGAAGAGGTCCTTGATTCCATACGCAATAACCGCCCCGTTTTATACAGGCCCTATCTGTGCGGGGTATGGGAATACGGCGAGCCAAAGACATATGAACCAAAGAAGCTCAACATCATAGAAGGCTCATACAGCATGCATCCCTGCCTTCGTGACGCATACAGCCTAACGGTTTTCCTTGAGGCGGACCCGGAGGAACAGTTAAGAAGAATAGCAAAAAGAAGCGGGGAGGAAAACCTGGCGCATTTTATCAACAGGTGGATTCCCCTTGAGAATAAATACTTCAGTGAACTAGGGATAAAGGGCTTGTGTGACATAGTCCTGGACACGACTAACCTGTTTTAGAAGAAATAATGGCAGGGCAGTTAATTGAGCCTGATTCAGCAAAATAGTCTTGACAATTTACACAATTAATATTATTATAAATAAGCATTCTATATAGATAGGGGCATAGTTCAGCTGGTAGAATAACGGTCTCCAAAACCGCAGGTCGTGGGTTCGAATCCTACTGCCCCTGTAAGCAATAGACCCGCTCAAATGAGCGGGTCTATTGCTTACAGGGGCAGTGTATAGATGAGAACCCAGGGAAAAATACGCGAAGCGAATTTTTCAAAAACCAAGCAGGCGAGATTTTAGGACTGCTTGGTTTCATTTTACCATTCCAACAGAACAAATGTTTGCATTTCGCCTTGGTATATGGTATCATATTATTGTAATTTCATCCCTTGCTTCCATGAGAGATTTTTTGTAAATGTAGGTGAGGCTGAAGTTAACATTACTGCAGAGGTGGCTTTTAATGGAACGATTGGAATGCAAGAACGAGAATTGGTATGTAAACGATGAGGTATCCGGGAAATGGGTTACAAAGATGATGCTGCCGGATTTCAGGGGAGACACAAAAGAATGTATTCACATGAGGGGAAGGGGCTGGAGATGGCTGATACTTCGATGCGATTACACCGGACTGAAAAAGGGGCAGGAATATGAATTTGCCTTTTGGGGCAAATTTGACTATTATTCAGGATATGGCACTGTTGGGGTCGGTACAGCTTTGCTTAAGGGTTATCTTCTTTTTTTATTTTCAATAAAAATTGTTATTAATCTCTTAATAGCTTCTATCTCGGCGTCCGTAAGCTCCGACGCGTCCAAAACCTTCTTTTTCTCCAATCCGAACAAATAGTCCGTGCTTACATGGAAAATGCGTGCCATCTTCACCAAAACATCATATGACGGATACCTGGTTCCCGATTCATATGAACTGATGATGCTTTTGCTTACTCCGATTCTGTCGGCCAAATCCTTTTGTGTCATATTATTGCTTTTTCTCAGAGCTTTGAGCTTTTCTCCCAAATTCACTATAAGAAACACCCGCCTTTGCAACTAGTGTATTATTATTGGGTCAACTATTGGTGAAATAATGTTTACAAATAGAAAATATTGGTGTATTCTAAATATTGATAATTCTTCATATTTGTTCAAAGAGGGGGTTATTTCAATGGAAAACACGCATAACGGGCCTTTGAACAATAAAATACTAAAGCCTAAGGATGTCGCGAACATACTGGGCTGCAGCTTAAATAGAGCTTATAGGATAATAAGGCAAAAAGATTTCCCTTATAAAAAGATTGGAAAAAGATATTTTATTTCCCATGATGAACTGGAAAAATGGATTAATTCATACTATTCCCAGTCGCCTGTCAAGAAGCAATGAGTGCAGGTTGTATGTCAGCATATAGTTGTCCCTGCCATGTACCAACAGGTTAACCGCGTCCGTAAAGACGCCTTCATAATGTACGGCAAGCCTTTCGCCATGGGATGAGGTTTTCTCCTGTGCCTCGATTCCCTTTTTTGCGTATTGAACAGCATCTTCAAAGCGCTGCAGCATGGCGCAGGAGATGGCGGCAGCGGTATAGGCCTTTCCGATTTCTATTATTGAATCGATTTTGCCGTTTATTTCAATGGATTTATTGGCATATTCCAGGGCCTTGACCGGATCGGAATAGCAGCAGCTTTCCGCAAGGTTTGTATAAATCTTGCCTTCATAGGACAGGCTTTTCTCCAGGGGCAGCAGATCCATGGCGGAATGGTATATGTCCAAAGCCTGCTCAAGCATGAAATTAAACCGGTATATATGGCCCCTTATACGCAGAAGCTTGATTTTATCCACGGCGGATATGTCTGCGGTACCTGCAAGCTCCTTTGACATTTCCAGTGAGGTTTTGAAATGCCCCTTAAGGAACAGCAAATCGGTGTATTTCAGACTGACTGTAATGTATATGTGGCTGTCCAGGCTTTTCTGCAAATGATGACGGACGCTTTCATCTATTTTATAAAAATATTGATGTTCATCCAAAAGGACAAAGATTGATTTTTCAAAAAGATTATCCAATTCGTCTTCACTCAGGAAAAGATTTTCCCTTACAAGTATGAACAGCGCGAGTTCATTTGAGAAGAAGTCCAATACGGACAGAAGCCGAATGGCATTTTTCTCGTTGGCCTTAAGATGCCGGATATAGCGGTTTATAATCTTGTTGGTTGGAATGCTGAACATGGCGGTATCAAGCACCATGTTATTGTTTAGTGCGTTTTCATATAAGTCGACGCACATGTCCAGGTAAAGGGGCACGCCATGGGCACTTTCGACAATGGCTTTTTGTATGTCTTTCTGCTTTGACCCTAAGCAGCAGGCTTTCGTATGAATCTATAAAAATAACATGGCGCGTTCCCTTTTCAGCCGCATGGTTAATGGAGATTCCCAGGTAATAAGGCAGCCGCTGGTATATTTCAGATTCGGTGTAGCCGTTGATGGCTTCAACTTCCTCCTTAAATTTCATTTTTATATGTATATCGCTGACTAAATCGGCAGCCTTTCTCAGTATGTTTGACGGAATGGATACGGAACCCATCCCGAGGGATATAAGTTCATTTATAATATCAAACACCGGGCCCTTTAACCCTGAAAACCTGCGGGATACGTCCTCTGCGTTCTGTTTTGTCTTCACACTGTATGCAAGCAGCGCATAATCAAATAAAGGGCAGCTGATGCTCAGCTGTTTTCTTATATTCATCAATACGTTAACGGGATTGCTGTAATCGTAAGCATCCAGGCTGATATGTACCTTGTTGATGGTGGTTTTATGCTCAGATTTTAATAAGATCTGGTCGGTTTCCTCGTAAAGCTTTCTTATCAGCTTGGTCTTGCCTATACCGCCAACCCCGTAAAAGACCAGGATTTCGCCGTTTTTGGATTCGTTGCTGAAAGCTTCCAGGCTTTTTATAAACTCGCTCAAGGGTTCATTCCTGTCGGTGAATACTTTTGTTGCGCAAAATTTTTCTCACTGTTGCTTTTGAATTTACTCTGCAGCATAAGTAAACCTCCTTCAAGTCATGCGATTTATGTAGTTAAATGCTATTTAAGTATTATAGCACCCAAACAACTCAAATGCCACACCTGATTAATTGAAATACGGTTATAAATTTATGAAAAGACAATATGTAAGTCGTGTTTATGAAATTGCAGGGGCGATTTATGTCTAATTAGTACAGTGCAAAAACTAATTGATATGATATAATATTAATGCTGTTCATGATATGGCGTATAAATGAGCTTGTTTCATGATTAATACCATTACAAGGAGAGACAAGAATGAAGAGAATGGCAAGGAAAATGCTGATTAATTCATGTTTGGCGGCAGTTATTGCTGTCAGCATGGCTGCCGCGGCCGGCTGTTCGCCAAAAAAGGATGATAAGAGTTCGGAAACCCCGACAGAGGCTCCGGAAGAGAGGCCGACGGAGATTCCGACCTCCGCACCCGCTGAAATACCTCTTGCCGAAATAATTCCCGAGGAATCGAACCTGACGGATGAACACCTTTCCGCAAACGGTATCGCCACCAGGGACAACGGGCTTATGCGCAAGGAGATGTCATCCCAATACCTTATCAAGCACTATATGGGAATCGGCTGGAATCTCGGAAACACGATGGAGGCATTCAGAACAACCGATTCGGACAAGGTTTCCGATTATGAGACCGCCTGGTCCGCTCCCATAACCACCCGAGAAACGATAGACGGCCTTAAGAAGTACGGTATAAATACTGTCCGCATACCTGTTGCATGGTCAAACATGATTTCTGATGACGGAAAATACATAATCAGCGAAGATTATCTCAACAGGGTAGAGGAGATTATAAATTACTGCCTTAACAATGAAATGTATGTCATAATCAACATTCATTATGACAGGGGCTGGTGGGGCCAATTCGGCTCATCGGATCCCGAGTGGCAGGAAAAGGCCTGGGCCCGTTATGAATCATTCTGGACACAGATTGCGGAGCGCTACAAGGAATATTCCGACCGCCTGATTTTTGAATCCGCCAATGAAGAGCTAGGAGACAGGCTGAACGATGAGATTGACGAAACAACCGGGTATGCGGTTGGAACCAGGCAAACCGGGGTGCTCACGGAAGATGAGCGCTATGACTTGGTAAATAAGCTCAATCAGAAGTTTGTCGATATTGTAAGGGGAACCGGAGGAAACAACACGTACCGCCATCTTCTGATAGCTGGATACAATACGGATATTGACAAGACGGTGGACGGCGGCGCGGGAAGATTTGTCATGCCCAGGGACCCTTACAATGAAGTAAATAAACTGAGTGTTTCCGTCCATTACTATACTCCTTCAACCTATGCGATAGCCGAAACGGAGGACAACAGTTGGGGATACTCGGGGACATGGGGAACCGAATCGGACATAGCCGAGATGAAGGCTAATTTCGAGAAGATGAAGAAATTCTACGATGAAGGATATGGCGTTATAGTTGGTGAATTCGGTGTCTGCACGGCGGTTAAGAAGGGAATACCCGATTATTACTATCATGTAATGAAGAACTGCAAGGACATGGGATATCTCCCGGTTATGTGGGATACCGGATTATGGTATAACAGGCTGACGGGCTTGTTCAAGTACAGTGACGTACTTGAAAAGATACTTGAAATTACGGGAGCCGATGCGGAGATACCTGCCGATGCTGATATTACGGGAAAGGAGGCCCTGGATTTCATTGAGGAGGCCGAATTTATAAAAGTGTTTGAATGGGAAGGCAGATGGAAAAAGAACGACGGTTCAAACACCGCCCTGGACGGAGGCAAGGTTTCGGCGGAGGATGAAAGCAGGTTTGTCAATACCACCTCCGTAACGGAAGGCATGAATATTGTGTTCAATTCCTGGGGTTACCAGGTGTTCTTAAGCCCCGACTGGAGCAAGTTTAAGAAGCCATGCTTCAGGGTTTATTTTGAGGACGACAGAGCGGATGTCACAGGCGCGTTGACAATTGCATACTGCGACGCTCCGAACGGCTCATGGAACGGAACAACCACCTATGAATATTCCAGCGGATACATCAATGAGTATGTGCCCATAGATATCGGGCAGCTTGAGAAGCATAACGTGCTGATGATTACATTCGGAAATTCTCCGGTTGTAACAAGAATTGAGCTTTATGACAGCGCGAACTGAATTCCGCACATAAAAACTCCCTCTTAAGCGGTTGGGAAAAATAATGCCGTCGCTTAAGAGGGATTATTTTATTTATAATCTATCCTGGCGTTTGCCGATACCGGAACAATCCTGTGCAGCGGTTTCCATACAATTACGGCGATTGAAAAGTCCAGCAGGCTGTGCAGGACGGTTCCGACTCCAACCATAAGGATGACCGAAATTAAAAATCCTTTTTCATAGAAGCTTATGGGCATGCCGTTTATCCAGTAAAAATAAGTGACGATTGCCACTTCTGCCGCTGCATGGATGAAAGAGATAATTACGGCAAACAGCGAAGTGCTTTTTACCGAATGCATAAGCTGACGGTTCTTCTTAAGCATAAGTGCCCCGGTCAGCGCAAATATAAAGTGAGTCAGTGCCCTTAGTACGATAACCAACGGGAAACCGGCTATGAAGAAACCGATGGATGATACTATCGATACAAATGCAGCCACTGCAGGAGAAATAAACATGGCAATTATAACGGGCACATGGCTTGCCAGCGTATATGATGCCGGTTCAACCCTTATGCTTGGGAAATACATCGGTATCAGTATTCCAAGCGCGCAAAGCAATGCGGAGATTGTCATGATCTTTACCTTGTTTGTGGATGTCATACTTATCACCTTTTTCATTTTGTCGGCAGCCAGCTGTCATGATAGCTGTCTTGTCAGCTGAATTATAAGTGATAAACATCCCGATGTCAAATTAAATTTTTTATGGCATGAAAACCGGTATGTATCCGGCACGGGTACCGGGATACATACCGGGAAAAGAACAGTACCGAATAGAATATGTAAAATTATACCCAGCCGCGAAGCTTGACCGCTTCGGCCACACGGTTAATGGATATGACATATGCGGCATCACGCATGTAAAGGTTCTTTTCCATGGCCAGGCGGTGAACACTGTGGAATGCGGCTGTCATCTTCTGGTCAAGCTTTTCGAGAACCTCTTCCTTGGACCAGAAATAATTCATATTGCACTGAACCTGTTCGAAGTAACTGCAGGTGACCCCTCCAGCGTTGCAGAGGAAATCGGGTATCAGGTATATTCCTCTTTCCTTAATCAGCTCGTCACTGTCGGGAGTGGTGGGGCCGTTGGCGCCTTCGCATATAACCTTGACCTGACTGCTGATCCTTGCGAACTTTTCAGGTGTAATTTGATTCTCAAGAGCGCAGGGCAGGAGGATGTCAACATCCTGTGAAATCCAGGCATCCCCGTCAAGCAGCTCACAACCGAGGCTTAAAGCCTTTTCTTTGTCTATGGTGCCATATTTATCCTTGATGCCGGCCATCTGCTCAATGTCAAGGCCGTCGGCCTTGCGGTATGTATATGGCTTCTTGTCAATGTCATCCCAACATGAAATGGCAATTATTTTACCGCCCATTTTCGTATAAAGCCTTGCGGCATATTCGGCCACATTGCCGAAGCCCTGGAGGCTGGCGGTTGTGGAAGCGATATCTATGTTCAGTTCCTTAAGTGCTTCCCTTAAAGTATAGACAACACCGTAACCGGTTGCCTCGGTTCTGCCGAGAGAACCGCCCATTCCTACAGGTTTTCCTGTGATAACACCGGGATAATGGCCGCCCGTAAGGGTTTCGTATTCGTCCATCATCCAGAGCATATGCTGCCCGTTTGTCATGACATCGGGAGCGGGAACATCGATGTTTGGCCCCATGTTTTTATAAAGCTGCCTGATGTATCCGCGGCACAGCCTTTCCTGTTCTCCCATGGACATGGTATGGGGATCGCATATAACGCCGCCCTTTCCGCCGCCTAAAGGTATGTCTACCACTGCGCATTTCCATGTCATCCACATGGCAAGAGCGCGAATCGTATCTACCGTCTCCTGGGGATGGAAGCGGATGCCGCCCTTTGCGGGGCCGCGGGCATCATTGTGCTGGATCCGGTAACCGTTAAAAACCTTGGTTGTCCCGTCGTCCATCTTAACAGGAATGGTAAAATGGAACTCCCTGCTCGGCTGCCTGAGAAGCTCGCGGACCGATTTATCGAGTCCAATCTTGTCCGCTACGTTGTCAAATTGTTTTTGCGCCGTTTCGTAGGGGTTGTAAGAAGTGTGACCCATATTATCCCTCTTTTCATTTATTTTTTATCAATGCTTTGCCGTGTTAAAGTATTGAAACCCGTATCACTAATTGTATACTTTATAGTAGGATATTGTCAATATTTATGCAATCAAATCCAGGAAAATTTTATTATGCGGTCTTATACATGCCGCCTATAACAAAAACAGGACACTTGTTAAATTCCGAAAACACTTATATAATATAAGCTGCAGCCGGTAACCGGCGGTGATGATGTTATAAATAAGGATGCATACAGGGATTGCTATGAGAATAATCAACAAACACTTTAATATAAAGCAGATTGCAGATTCCGGCCAGTGCTTCCGGATGAATCCCGTAACTGAAAAAAGGTATGGGCTGACTGCATTTGGCCGATACATAGAGCTGGAACAGGTTGAGGAAGACATAGTTGAAATATATTGCGGCGAGGATGATTACAGGCGGATTTGGAAGGATTATTTTGACCTGGATTATGATTACGGCCTTATAGTGGACAGGCTGTGCGGCGGTTCCGATGAGTTTTTGAAGGCAGCGGCAGCCTATGGAAGCGGAATTAGAATATTGAGGCAGGACCCGTTTGAAACACTGATAAGCTTTATAATCTCCCAGAATAAAAACATACCGGCCATTAAAGCCTGTATAGAAAGGATTTGCAGGGCATATGGGGAGCAGAAGAAGGACGACGCAAGCGGCAAGGTATATTATACCTTCCCGTCCTGCGAAAGGCTTGCCGGGGCAAGGCTGGAAGACCTGCGGGCCATGAAGCTTGGTTACCGCGACGAGTATGTAATTGCCGCATCCCGTGCCGTGGCCGCGGGAGATATCGATCTGGACAAACTTAAAGCCGGCAGCCATGAGGAAGCGATTAAGGAACTCAAAAAAATAAAAGGCATAGGCAGCAAAGTGGCTAACTGTATATCTCTTTTCGGACTGCATCATATAGACGCGTTTCCGGTTGATGTATGGGTAAAAAGAGTCCTGTCCGAATATTACAGGGACGGATTTGATGCAGGCATATACGGAGGATATGCCGGAATAGTGCAGCAGTATATGTTTTACTATATAAGGCACATTCACGGAAGGCAAACATAAATACAAGGGCAGTTAAAAAATGTCTTTGCAATAAAATTTTTTATGTTATAATAAGGTAAGTATTTATTGTTAATAACACAAAAATATGGAAAGGGATGGTTTTTTTATGGCATTGGTAACAACAAAAGAAATGTTCCGGAAAGCATATGAGGGCGGATATGCAATCGGAGCATTCAACGTGAACAACATGGAGATTATTCAGGCGATAACGGAAGCCGCAAACGAAGAGAAATCACCTCTAATACTTCAGGTTTCCGCTGGCGCGAGAAAATACGCCAAGCATAATTATCTTGTCAAGCTGGTTGAAGCAGCCGTTATGGAAACTGATATTCCCATAGCGCTTCACCTGGATCATGGTGAGGATTTCGAGATTTGCAAGGCATGTATTGACGGAGGATTCACCTCTGTTATGATAGACGGTTCAAAGCACAGCTTTGAGGATAATATTGCGTTAACCAAGAAGGTTGTTGAATATGCACATGAAAGAGGAGTAGTTGTAGAAGGTGAGCTGGGACGCCTGGCAGGTATCGAGGACGACGTGAATGTCAGCGAAGAAGATGCCATGTTCACAAGACCCGATGAGGTTGAGGAGTTTGTGTCCCGTACCGGAGTTGACTCCCTGGCAATAGCGATTGGTACGAGCCATGGCGCTTATAAGTTCAAACCCGGCCAGAAACCGAGGCTTCGTTTTGACATCCTTGAGGAAATCGGAAGAAGGCTTCCTAACTTTCCTATCGTGCTGCACGGCGCTTCATCCGTATCCCAGGAATATGTCAAGATAATCAACGAAAACGGCGGAAAACTGGACGATGCAATAGGAATCCCCGAGGATATGCTCAGAAAGGCAGCCAGCATGGCCGTGTGCAAGATTAATATCGACTCCGACTTAAGACTTGCATTCACCGCAGGCATCAGGGAGTACATGGCCAACAATCCAAGCCACTTCGATCCGAGACAGTACCTGACCGTTGCCAGAAGCAACGTAAAAGCCCTGGTAAGACATAAACTCATAAACGTACTCGGAAGCGCAGGCAAGGCACAGTAAAAAAACAAGCAATGAATATTATAAATGTCCTCATACACAGATATGACTAAATAACGACATGATAAAACACCCCTTATACGGACACAAATCCGGATAAGGGGTGTATGTTTTATTGCGCTTGACCAAACTACTCCTGCTTTATCAAATCCTCGAATGCCAGCGGGTGAAGAGGCTTTGAGAATACATAGCCCTGCACGATGTCGCATTTCATTTCCTTGAGCAATTCAAGCTGTTCCCTGGTTTCCACTCCTTCCGCCACAACCCTGATATTCAGGCTGTGAGCCAGTGAAATGATGGATTTTGCGATAAACGCGTCCTTCTCATTCGAGCAGATGTTTTCTATGAAGGACTTATCTATTTTCAAAGTATTTATGGGCAGATTGGTCAGGTAATTCAATGACGAATACCCTGTTCCGAAATCATCTAGAGATATCTTGACGCCAAGCTTCTGAAGACCGTTCAAAAGCTCGGCCGCGTCAACTATGGATGACACCAGGGTGCTTTCCGTAAGCTCCAGCACAAGATATTCCGGAGGAAGTCCCGTTTCTTTTAATATCTCCGATAGCAAATCAAAAAATCCCGGGCGGTTTATCTGGACGGAAGATATGTTGACAGAAACATACTTGGGCGGAATGCCGCTGTCAATCAGTTTCTTGTTAAAAGAGCATGCCTCCCGGATAAGCCACTTGCTGAGTTCGACAATGAAGCCGCTTTCTTCAGCGATGGGAATGAACTCATAGGGCTCGATAAAGCCCAATTGGTCGCAGTGAATTCTCATCAGCGCCTCAAAGCCAATGATTGTATTGGTTGCGATTTCATACAGCGGTTGATACTGCAGGTAAATGTGATTGTCATCAATGGCGTTTCTAAGGACGTCAACAATATGCGTATTGCGGTTAAGCTCGTCCTCCATCTTTGAATCAAACAATGTATATTTGTTTTTGCCGGTATCTTTTGATTTATACATGGCTATATCGGCATTCTTTATAAGGGCATTAGGTGTAAGCCCGTTGTCGGGATAAATGGCGATTCCGATGCTTGTGGTCAGGTATATATACTCACCGCCCACTTCTATCGGCTCCATGAAACGGTCAATAATTCTCGAAGCAAACTCCTTGGCTTCTTCCTTGGAGGATATGTTTTCTTTATATATCAGGAATTCGTCTCCGCCGGCCCTTGCCAGCATTTCATTTTCCGTTATCTCCGTAAGTATTCTGGCGGTATGTACTAGCAGCGCGTCACCGTATTCATGGCCAAGGGTGTCGTTTACGGTCTTGAAATTATCCAGATCAATAAAAAACACGGCGTGAGATTTATTTGAACCGTCAGAGGAAATCAATGAGGAATTGACATGATCAAGAAAAGCGAGCTTGTTTGGAAGACTCGTCAAGGTATCATGATATGCCAGGTATTCTATATGGTCATAATTGCTTCGAAGCTGCTCCTCATTTGCAAGAAGCTCTTCGTGCATGGCTTCCAGGTCTTCATAGTTGGTTCGTATTATATGAAGCATCTTATTGAAATTCTTTGACAGCTCACCCAGTTCGTTTTTGCTTTTTATATTGGACTGTACGGACAGGTTGCCGTCGGATGCCGTTCTCATGGCGTCCCGAAGCTGTATGATCGGTTCGGTATATTTCCTTGACCATATATTAGCGAATATTACTATGAATACTACCAATACGGAACATGTGACAAGCAGCAATACAAGTATTAATATGGTTGTGGACCGGATTTCCGACGTGTCCTGTTTAATCAGGAGAACCCAGTCCAGCTCGGGGATGACGCTGTAGCAGTATACCTGGTTGTTGTCGCCATGGTAATGCTCGTACGCTCCGCTTGCAGGTATAAGGCCTTGATTATATTCATTAACGATTTCTCTTAATCCCATTGAACCGATTTTAATGCCAATCAGGGATTTGTCGGGGTGGTAAAGGATATATCCCTGGTGGTTCAGCAGTACGGCGTGACCGGTATCTCCAAAGGTTATGGCGCCAAGAAACCCGTCGAAAAAAGCAAGGTCCAATACACTGACAATATAACCTATGGGATCTCCGTCGCCGGAAGAATCCAATATGGGATAACCGACCTCTATGCAGCCGTCCTTAAATCCGCTTACACCAACGGCGGGCTTTTTTGTCGCATAAAGATAAGACAGGGTAAGATTAAGCATCCCGTCATTTATCATATACTCTTCATCAGACCCGGCAATTGGCTGCCTGTCCCTATTATATAAAGTAATCGCCCTGCAGTAACTGTTTAATTCCTTTCTTTCCGTCAGCAGCTTGTCTACGCTTTTTACCAGGTAAGAATCGCTGTTTCCGTTAACTAGAGATAATAAGCTTTTATCATTGGCAAGCATGTTTATCTCGGTCTTATGGGTTTCAATCATTGCCTCAAGTCCAGATCGGTTAAGCTCGGCTGTCTTTATCAGATAATTTTTTTGAATCTGCAACAGTCTGTCGGACATTATGCAGTGAGCTATGAGTGAAACAATCACGACAGGAATTATTGAAGTTACTATCATAATAATGCGCAGAGATTTCTTAATGGACATTTAAAAACCCCCGACTGCCTGAATAGATTTTTCGTTAGTACATATCATATCTATTTTAGCAATTTTATTATGGTAAAGCAATAATTTTCTAGGCCGCGGGGACGGGCCGGCGGCAGGTTTTATCCCTTAACGGGCAAGAAAAAGGGGATATGGATTTTGTTGTTGAAAAAAATGCCTGTTCAATGTATACTTGTGATGTTATATATGGCAATCAGGGAAATAATATACCTATAACAGCGTATCTTCCGATACAGCATATAGGATTGGATATTTGGGAAGTTGGAATCATGTACACATTAATCAGCCAGGATAACAATGCAAAAAGCGGAGAATTCAGGACCGTTCACGGAACCATACAGACACCGGTATTTATGAATGTGGGAACCGCCGCAGCCATAAAGGGAGCGGTATCAACCGCCGACCTTAAGGAAATCGGAACCCAGGTACAGCTTTCAAATACCTATCATCTTCACGTAAGGCCGGGAGACGAGGTAATAAAAAAGCTGGGCGGCCTTCATAAATTCATGGTGTGGGACAGGCCGATTCTGACCGATTCAGGAGGATTCCAGGTATTCTCCCTGGCAAAGCTAAGGAAGATCCGGGAAGAAGGAGTATACTTCAACTCCCATGTTGACGGCAGAAAAATATTCATGGGTCCCGAAGAAAGCATGAGGATACAGTCCAATCTTGCGTCCACCATAGCCATGGCATTCGACGAATGCCCCCCATATCCTTCGGACAGGACGTATATGCAGGAGTCCGTGGACAGGACCACCAGGTGGCTCCTCCGCTGTAAAAAGGAGTTGGACAGGCTTAATTCCCTTCCGGACACCATCAACAGGCACCAGATGCTGTTCGGGATAAACCAGGGAGGGACCTACAAGGACATCAGGATTGAGCATGCGAAGGTTATATCGGATATGAACCTGGACGGATATGCAATAGGTGGTCTTGCGGTCGGAGAGAGCCATGAGCAGATGTATTATATTCTGGAAGAAACGGTACCGTACTTGCCTGTCGACAAGCCTGTATACCTCATGGGGGTCGGAACTCCGGCAAACATCCTTGAAGCTGTCGACAGGGGAGTGGATTTCTTTGATTGTGTTTATCCGACCCGCAATGGAAGGCACGGACATGCTTACACCGGTTATGGCAGAATGAATTTGCTTAACGCAAAGTACGAGCTTGATGACCGGCCTATTGAGGAAGGGTGCATGTGTCCGACCTGCAGGACCTACAGCCGGGCGTATATAAGGCATCTGCTGAAGGCCAGGGAAATGCTTGGCATGCGGCTTGTGGTGCTTCACAACCTTTATTACTATAATCACCTGATGGAAGAGATAAGGGATGCCATACGAGGCAAACGGTATAAGCAGTTTAAAAAGAAGATGCTGGATAACCTTAATCAGTATAATGACGATTAATCATGTGAATTAATTAAATAACCGTAGGAGGTAAGAAAATGCTTGATTTTTTATTTTTAGCCGGGGAAACGGCTGATACGCCGGCAAATGCAGGCGGCGGCTGGCTGCTGCTTCTAGGTCAGCTTGCAGTTTTGGGATTGATATTCTATTTCCTGTTGATTCGTCCTCAGAAGAAACAGCAAAAGCAAATGCAGGCAATGCTTTCGACTCTTGAGAAGGGAGACAGTGTATTGACCAGCAGCGGTTTTTATGGAGTTGTTATTGATGTTATGGAGGATATAGTTATCGTGGAATTCGGCAACAACAAAAACTGCAGAATACCCATGAAAAAGACAGCAATAACAGAAGTAGAAAAGGCAAACAAGGAATCATAAATCCTGGCTTTCATTTTAAGGAAGGATATAACAGGATGGAGGGGATACCCCCATCACCCTGTTATATCCTTTTCTAAATTGTTATCTGATATATATTATTAATACTTTTGCTTTTATAATGACAATTTATGTTTTTATGCTTTTGATGTCCGGTATTATTTGCTTTGAATAACCGTTACCTTGGCGCAAGAATTACCGGCTGCAGCTGCTTGCCTTCAAGGGCTTGCTCTATTGCAGGTATCATGAGCTCGAAGTGTGCAATCATCGAGTAGGGCTTGCCCTTGTAATTATCCTGTCCGAAGGGGACGAAATATATGTTTCTCATGGTCATCAGAAGACCGATATTTTTAAGGTTGTTGCTTAAGGCATCATTGGTCGAGACCGCCAAAACCACGGGCTTTCCGTTGCGCAGCAGCCCCTTTGCCGCCATGAGCACAGGAGTGTCGGTTATCGCATTGGCAAGCTTTGCAAGGGTGTTTCCGGAGCAGGGTGCAATAACTAGAATATCGAGAATATTATTAGGACCCAGTTTTTCGGCCTCGGTGATTGTGAGTATCGGTTCCCTGCCGGTTATGGCCCTGGCCTTGGCCAGAATGTCCCCGGCCTTGCCGAATCTTGTATCGGTCTTGCCGGCATTTTCCGAAAAAACCGTATATACATTGGCTTTCCTGCCCACAAGCTCCTCAATCTGCAAAAACACCCTGTCAAATGTACAGAACGAACCGGTGAGGGCAACACCTATATTCTTACCTTCTATATTCATTCAACCACTTCTTTCTTTAATCAAAGCTTCAATTTCAGCAACCAGGATATCCGCCGAGGCTTTTGGGGCAACCTTTCCAGGGATGCCCAGGCATAGTTTTGCATTAATTCCATGATTTAAAGCGTATTCATAATCGACTCCGCCGGGAGCCGAGGCAATGTCTATAATAACCACGTTGTCGGAAACCAGCTTTAGGTGTTCCTGGTCCATTATAAGCGCGGGAATGGTGTTGAAAATATAATGACAGCCTGGGAGAATGGATTTAATGTCCATGAGCCTTACAACGGCATGACCTGCGGCACTGGCATATGCCAGGGCATTGTCATCCCTGTCCGCAACGATGGTAACGGCACTCAATCCCCTGAGCTTATCCGCAATTACCCTTCCGCAGCGCCCATAGCCAAGTATCAGGCAATTGCTGTGATGCAGGTTTATATCGCTGTTTTTTATTGCCTCCATGATTGCGCCTTCTGCCGTAGCTATGGCGTTCATGACAGCTATACGGTCGTTTTTCATAAGGTCGCAGCAAAAAGCGCCCTTGCTTTTGCAGGCGGCTTCAATGACCGGAGGGATCATTCCGCCGACAATTATGTGATTATTGTTCAATAAGCCGGCAATAATGCTTTCCAAGCTGCAAAAAGTGCCGTCCGAAACGGTTACCAGGTCCTTGGTAAGAGGAATTGGACTTATGATAATCCGGCAGGTTTTCATAAGTTCATCCAATCCGCAGGCTTCGGTATGATTTCTATGCTCAATACGGTTCAGAAGCCTGAAGCTGCATACATGGTAGTTCTTATCAAGCAGGGACAATGCCATATAGACATATCGTTTGTCACCGCCAAAGATCCCGATTTTATCATCATATGTCACCCGGCAGCCCTCCTTATGTCTTATGTGACATTATATGATTCCGCAAAGAAAATGTTCTATCGGGTACAAAGAGAAATCAGGAACCGGGTGGAAACCATGATTATACGATATTGTAAATATATGAAAGGTTGAGCGGATACTTGACAATGGGTATCATATGTGATATTTTATTTTACAGGCATACATAAAGGCGGGACCCCAATATGTATGTCGAAAAAAGACGAAATATTGGTTTGTTTTCTGGATATACATGAGGCACCAGGTCGTCAGTATTGACGACTTTTTTAGTATTGCTTCAATACGCTTTAGCACGTTGAAGCGATATAACTGTAAATGGGCTTAGTATTACACAGTATTTCTTACAAGTTCAAAAGAGGGTTTTTTCAAAAGGTGAAAGATCCGAATTATAACAATTGTTTATAATGAAATCTTTTACCTATTTTAATTAATTATATAGATTGCCTGAACTATCCGAAAACAACGGCAATATCAAGCGGTTCAGAATTTTAGCTGGCGCTGCAAATCAAAACCTGTGCTGCAAATCTTACGGCATACATGAAAACTATGCGGCAAAGCCCCGCAAAAGGTAAATTTTATAAGTGGATATATTTATTTTTTAAATATATAATTATTTAAAAGAAAGAAGGAGGAAAGAGTTATGCGCTTAAAACAGCTGAAAAGCATGCTTGCGTTGCTGTTAATATTCATAATGGTATTTTCAGCAGTAGGCTGCTCAAAGAAAGCTTCAAAAGATTCCGACCCCGACACTGCGCCTACATCAGCTCCTACACAGGGTGCTGAAGATGACGGTGGAAACGGCGGTCAGCAAAAGGAAGTTCTACCGGATGTTCCCGCCAACAGGTATGACGCTACCGTCACACCAAGGACGGGAAACAACGCAACAATGCCGCTTGTATTAAGTATCGGAACACTGGACGGCAAGTTCAGCCCGTTCTTCTACACATCGGGATATGATGGGGATGTAGTTGGACTGGTATCAATCGGCCTGCTTCACTACAACAAGGATGGCGAGGCTGAAGCAGGTATTGATGTACCCAGCTTTGCTTATGACTACACCCAGGAAGTGGCTCCCGACAAGTCAACAACCACATATACATTCATACTTAAGAACGGAATAACATTCAGTGACGGACATCCCGTTTCTGCCGATGACGTTCTGTTCTCAATGTATGTATTAAGCGATCCGATGTATGACGGTTCTTCCACATTCTATACCATGAAGATACAGGGATTGAGCGAGTACCGTCTGCAGACTAGTGCCGATGTACTTAAGGCTGTTGATGCCATTATCGCGGCGGGCATTACCACCGGCGACGACGGTTCGATGGTAATCAACCCTGCTGACGGTGTAACAATGGAACAGCAGGAGAAGTTCTGGAGCTATCTTGATGAAGCCGGAGCTAAGTTCGCTCAGGAAATCATTGATTATGTCAATGCAAAATATCCTAGCTATATTTCAAGTTACTTTGCACCGTACACCCCTGACCAGGTATCTGCAGATCCCGATTTGCAGGCCGCATTCGGTATGGTTATGTGGGGATTTGGCGAGCTTGATGAAGAAGGCAATTTCATAGACAGTCTTGGCAATAAGTACAATCTGGCAACAGATACTGTTGACGCAAATATTTACTGGCAGAACATTCTTGCCAACTATGGATATGACCTGTCAGATTCCGGTATCAACTATGAAAAAGCCGGTGATTTGACAATTCAGGATTATATAAGAGACATTTATATCTCCAAGGAAGGCCAGGTTGCCGGTGGAGTTAAGAGCATAAGCGGCATCACATCCGGCAAGGTTGTATGTGATGACGGCGTTGAAAGGGAATATATCAAGGTTGTTCTTGATGGCGTAGATCCTACAGCCATATTCAAGCTTGGCGTTATCGTAGCACCTCGTCATTATTACACCGATGGATACACAGGAACGCTTAATGATTTTGGTGTAGAAACAGGCAAGAGAGAATTTATTGAATTCTTAAAGACCAAGAATGACAGGCCTGTTGGAGCCGGTCCCTATGTATTCCAGGAATGGAAGGACAATGTTGTTACATTTACCGCTAATGACAGCTTCATGCTTGGCTCACCGAAGATTATGACAGTTCGTTACCAGGAAATCGCACTTGGTGCGGAGTTGGATGCAGTACTTACCGGTACAGTTCATTATTCCGATCCTTCCGCTTCAATGCAGGTTATCAATGATATTACCGCAGGACAGGGCGATTATGCTAAGCTGGCATATATCCTTGTCGACAATGATGGTTACGGATATATCGGAATCCAGGCTCAGGCAGTACCTGAATTCGAAGTAAGAAGAGCGCTTGCCCATGCGATGAACGTACAGCTGGCAGTTGACAACTATTATCAGGAACTGGCAAATGTAAACTATAGAACAATGTCCAAGGTAGTGTGGGCATATCCTGACAATCCGGAAAACCTGTTCCCTTATGACGGAACCGGTGAAACCTCCAAGGCATTGTTCCTGCAGGCAGGTTACAAGTATGATGAGGCGGCAAACATAATGTACTATCCTGACAATCATCCGAAGGCCGGTCAGCAGGTAACCTTCAAGTTTACAATTCCTTCAGAGGCCAAGGACCATCCGGCTGGATCAATCTTCATTGATGCTCAGGCCGTACTGGCCAAGATCGGTGTTAAGGTAGATATTGAAATTGACCAGAACCTCCTGAGCAAGCTGAATACGTCATATGAGTCAGGTATCCAGGTTTGGGCTGCAGCTTGGGGCAGCGGCGGTGTTGATCCTGACATGTTCCAGATTTGGTATTCGGACCCGAAGGTAAACCAGGGCTCATCATCTACAGGACTTTACTGGCTGTATGAGAACGGCTCCGATGAAGAAAAGGCAATGCTGAGAGAGCTGAACGAGCTGATTATAGCCGGACGTTCAACAATTGACAATGAAGAGAGAAAGGCCATCTACAAGAGAGCACTTGAGCTTTCAACCGGTCTGGCTGTTGAAATTCCGACATATCAGAGAAAGAATATGTTCGTATATAATAAGGAAGTTATAAAGTCTGACACGCTCTTCAGCGGTGATGATGTAACACCGTTCCAGTCTCCTGTATCATATATATGGAATGTTGAGTTGAACTAAGTATTATTCTGAAAAACTAATAATAAAGGGTACAAGGCTTAGCAATAAGCCTTGTACCACTTCTTAATGGATAGAGGTCAATTATGTGGAAATATTTAGCGAAGAGATTGGCATTGGGAGTATTAATATTGTTTGGCGTTTCAATCCTGATATACATGCTTACCATGCTTATGCCAGCAGACTACATTGACAATCAGACGGCGGCTGCGCTGCAAAGCGGTGCCATGACCAAGGAGGATGTACAGCACCTAAAGGAACTCTATGGTTTGGCCGATAAAAGCTTTACAGGCATACTTAAAAGTTATGCAAAGTGGCTGAGTAATGTCATGAAAGGCAACCTGGGACGTTCCTTTGTGTATGGCAGGCCTGTAACAGAGGTTTTGTCCGATTATATCTGGATATCCTTCCTAATCGCCTTTATATCATACATTCTTGAAATCATAATCGGTATACCTATGGGAATCAAGGCTGCAGTAAATCAATACAGTCCATATGACTATACTGTGTCGGTTTTTGCAATGATGGGCGCGTCATTGCCGTCCTTTTTCCTGTCAGCATTGCTTATGAATGTTTTTGCAATCAGGTTGGGTATATTTCCGCTACAGGGGTTAACTACAGCCACCAAGATTTTCGGCCCGAATGACCATTTGCAAATTTTCCTGGACAAGGCATGGCATTTGGTACTGCCCATTACGGTGCTTACGCTCCTGGGAGTGGGAGGTACGATGAAGTTTACAAGAACAAACATGCTGGAAGTACTGAACTCGGATTATATCAGGACGGCGCGTGCCAAGGGGTTGTCTGAAAAGACCGTAACATATAAGCATGCGTTCAGAAATACCATGATCCCGCTGGTTACATCATTGTCAGGCATGCTTCCCGGCCTGTTTGGCGGTGCCATGATTACCGAGACCGTATTTGCCATACCGGGAATCGGCTATATGGCATTGAGGGCAACCCAGCAGGGAGATATCCCATTTGTCATGGGATACAATATGTTCCTTGCCATTCTGACGGTATCGGGCATGTTAATATCTGATATAATGTACATGGTGGTTGACCCCCGTGTCAAACTGTCATAAGGGGGGTGGATTTGATGGCGATGAATAATGAGAATGAAAAGAAGTTGAATTATACTGATATTGATGAGCATATGGAATCAGAAGCAGAACAGCATTTTAAAGTAATATCCCCGGGACGCATGGTGGCTAAAAGGTTCTTCAAGAGCAAGCTTTCCATTGCGGGTCTTGTTATGATTATATTTGTATTTTTATTTTCGTTTGTCGGCCCCTTGATTGTTGATGTCACTTGGGGATATAAGGAAACCCAAGTGTTCAAAATCGAAAGGGTAGCGGATATGATTACCACCGCCGAATTTGCCGGACCCGATGGTAAAACATACAGTTATTATGATAAATCCCAGACGGTGCTTCTTTTTAAGGCGCCGCCTTCAGCAAGCCATTGGCTTGGTACGGATACATCCGGTTTTGATATATTTACCCGCCTGATGTATGGCGGACGAATATCACTGACAATATCATTTATTGTTATTTTCATTGAAACTTTCCTTGGAATAATTCTGGGCGGACTGGCCGGTTATTACGGTAAATGGGTTGACCAGGTCATCATGAGAATTGTCGATATTTTCAACTGTCTGCCCGGTTTACCTATATTGTTGATATTATCAGCAACTATTTCTTCTATAGAGAGTATAAAAGCGGAACACAGAATTTACTATCTGATGGCATTTATGACCCTTATGGGATGGACAGGAGCCGCGCGTATTGTCAGAGGACAGATTCTTATGCTTAGAGAGCAGGAATACATGATGGCGGCAGAGACAACCGGTATATCCGCTTTCAACAGGATATTCAAGCATCTTATACCGAATACTATGCCTCAGCTTATTGTAAGCGCAACCTTGGGTTTGGGCGGTGTTATCCTTTACGAGTCAACACTATCATACCTTGGGCTTGGTGTTCCGTTCCCGAGGGCGGCATGGGGCTCCATGATAGCTCTTGCGGATCCGTCCAAGGGTCAGGAAATACTGGCGTATTATCCGAATATGTGGGTGCCGGCAGGTATCCTCATCGTAGTTACAGTTTTGGGCTTCAGCTTTATTGGTGACGGCCTTAGGGACGCATTTGACCCTAGAATGAAAAGGTAGGTGACACCATGAGTTTTTTAAATAATGATAAAAATGCGGAAGGCGTTGACAGCAGCGTTTACCTGACACTAAGGGAAGAAAGAAGAATAAGCAGGGAAAACGCCAAGATAATAAAGAAATATGAACGGGAAAAGAACAGGAAAAAAGTTGACGAGAAGGAATACCTCACGGAAATGAGGGATCCTTCCAACGTTGTCGAGATTGAAAACCTTCATACGTACTTTTATACGGATGTGGGTGTTGTAAAATCGGTAAATGGTGTCAGCTTTGATATTCCCCAGGGGAAAATCGTTGGAGTTGTAGGAGAATCCGGATGCGGCAAGTCGGTTACAAGCTTGTCCATTATGCAGCTGGTTCCGGGGCCTACAGGGCAGATTGTCGAAGGCAGCATCCGCTATAAGGCCAGTGACGGCAAATGCTATGAAATCACAAAGATGCCAAGGGACAGGATGCTTAAGATTCGCGGCAAGGATATCGCAATGATATTCCAGGAGCCGATGACCAGTTTAAATCCCGTTTTCAAGATAGGTTATCAGATGGACGAGGTCGTGCTGCTGCATGAAGAGGAATCCACACCTGAATCAGCAAAGAAAAAATCCATAGAGATGCTGAAGCAGGTAGGTATAGCCGATCCCGAGAAGGTTTATGCCAGCTATCCGCATGAGCTCTCCGGCGGCATGCGACAAAGAGTCATGATAGCCATGGCCCTTATATGCAACCCGAGGCTTATTATAGCCGATGAGCCTACAACAGCATTGGATGTTACAATACAAGCCCAGATTTTGGAGCTCCTACGTGAGATCAAGGAAAAGATTAACGGCAGCATTATGCTGATTACCCATGACCTTGGAGTAATCGCAGAGATGGCGGATATTGTTGTTGTCATGTATGCAGGCAGAATTATCGAGCAAGGTACTGTAAAAGAAATATTCCACAGCCCCAAGCATCCTTATACCATAGGGCTTATGAAGTCAAGGCCTGGAAGGCATATTAAGGAAGGCGAAAAGCTGTACAGTATCAAGGGACAAGTACCTAACCCGATAAACATGCCGGATTATTGCTATTTTTATAATAGATGCGATAAAGCCATGCGCGTATGTTCGCAGGGCTATCCTGATTTGATTAAGTTTTCACCGACTCATTATGCGGCATGCTATCTGTACAATGAGGACGGCAGTGAAAAAAGTGCTGAAGAAAAGGAGAGGAGGTAGTCAGTACTGGCGAGTGATATGAAAGACAACATTAAGAATGATGATTATATATTAATAGTTAAAAACCTGAAAAAATACTACCCGATCTCCAAGTTTGCCCTAGGAAAAAGCAAGGCCTATGTTAAGGCTGTTGATGACGTGTCCTTCAGTATAAAACGGGGAACAACCATGGGTCTTGTTGGAGAATCAGGTTGTGGAAAAACCACCGTCGGGCGTACGATATTACGGCTTCATGAAGTAACCGACGGACAGGTTATATTCGACGGAAAGGACCTTTCGCAGGTTTCGCCCAGGGAACTTAGGAAAATGCGTCCGCAGATGCAGATGATTTTCCAGGATCCGTATTCGAGCTTGTCCCCGCGCATGCCTGTTGGCGAGATAATCGGCGAAGCTGTAAAACAGCATAAGATCGTACCCAAGGAGCAGTACAGGTCGTACATTTTAAAGGTTATGAGGGATTGCGGCCTGCAGCCCCAGTATTACTACAGGTATCCGCATGAATTTTCAGGAGGGCAAAGGCAAAGAATAAGTATTGCCAGGGCGGTTGCGCTAAACCCGAAGTTTATAATCTGTGACGAGCCTTTGAGCGCGCTGGATGTGTCCATCCAGGCGCAGATCATAAATCTTATGAAGGATCTGCAGGAGCGGTACGGGTATACGTATCTGTTTATTTCACATGACCTGTCGGTTGTTGAATATATATCAGATTCAATCGGAGTAATGTATTTGGGAAGCATGATTGAGATAGGCGACAAGAAGCGCATTTTCTCGAATCCCATGCATCCGTATACAAAGGCGCTGTTGTCGGCCGTACCGGTGTCGGATCCCGATGTGAAGATGAACAGGATAATACTGAAGGGAGATATTCCGAGCCCGGTTAATCCTCCTTCGGGATGCAAATTCCGTACGAGATGTCCATATGCGATGCCGATATGTGCCGAGAAGGCTCCGGTATTAAAAGAGTATGAGGAAGATCACAGGGTGGCATGTCATTTATACAGTCAGGAGTAAGGATAGGATGATGTTATGAAGAAAAATAAGAAAAAAGACGACAGTATGATAGATGACGGACGAGTAATAGCCAATATGAATATTGACGGGATGCCCCGGTCCATCATCCGCAGGTCCGCTTTTGACGAGTTTGGAAAGCCCAGGGAAGAGAAAGAAAAGGTGGTGCTTACAAAGAAGGAACGCAGGGATATCTTCCTTGGTGTAATAACTTCTTATATACTGTTTGGAATTATCGTATTTGGTGCATTTGCATTGCTCATACTGTTTTGCCTTAATGTTTGGTTTAAATAAAATCCGGTCATAAGTGTGCCAGGTAGGAGGAAAACATGAAATGATTAGAAATAGAAAAATACTCCGCATATCGCTTATCTGCATAGTTCTTGCTTCGGTCATGTTCCTGAGCTCCTGCAGCTCAAAGGATAAGACGATAAATCCAAGTGAGTGGGGTTATGATTGCGTTGTAATTTACAATGCCCTGGGCGGAGTGATAAACTCACGCGAAATTCGTGAAACTTACTATATGAAGAACTCATATCTTTTTGAGCCTTCAGGGTCAACCAACATGCTGATAAAGCCCGTAAAGGACGGATATTTACTGGCAGGATGGTATACCGCCAAAGAGGATATACTTGATGATGAAGGGAATGTGATAGGTTATTCCTTCAAGGCTGAGGACAGATGGGATTTTGACGAGGACAGGGTACAGGAAGATATGACCCTGTACGCAAGATGGGTTCCCCAGGGAAAGATCGAGTATATTGATGCTGAAACCGACGAAGTATTGTTTACAAAGAATATTTCCGAGGATTCCGCCGTACAGCCATTATCCAGCGCGGTCGAATCATTAATTGCGAAAAGCGGATATACATTTGAAGGTTACTATGCCAACAAGGAATTAACCATACCGTACGACTTTTCGGAGTATGTCCATGCGGAATTGATTCCTTCCGATGAAGAGGTATATGAGGAGCTGTATCAGCAATTTCCGGAGTATATAAGAAAGATTGAATATGTTGAACCGGACGAGGATGAGATTAATCCGGAACTGGACACCTCGGATCTTTTCATCAACAAGCTTGGGTATGAGATAACAACGGATGATAAGGAAATTAGGGCACAAATCCGTAAATATAAAGATGAGATTTATGAGAGAGCCATTAATTACTATATTGAGAACTCGTCCAGCAAACGTATATATCTCAAGTACACTAAGGGCAGTTATGCGCGCATATCAAAAGCGGATGACCTTAAGTACAACGGCAAGACATGGTTTTCGGGCTTTGACAGGAATGGAAACGCAGTTGAAGGCTATATACTTACTAACGATATAGACTTTTCAGGTATAACGGTTGCAATGGCCGAGTCCTACAGCGGAAAGATAATCGGAAACGGTTTCAGCCTGAAGAATATCACATTTGCCGCGACCAGCAAGAAGATTGATGTAGATACCAGCAAGTCCCTGAGCCTGTTCAACAAGCTGGAGGGCGCATATATTGAGAACCTGACATTCGAAAACATGACAATAAAGCTTAATGTTAATTCAGGCATACCAGTCACCGCGGCTCCCATTGCCCTTGAGGCCAGGAACACCGAGCTGAAAAATGTTCATTTCGAAGGCCTTACTATAGATACAGGCAACGGTGATGACGGTACGGCAAAATATGCAATCGGTGATGTTTTCGTGTCAGGCAGGAACAACAAGCTTGATAATGTGACCGGAAGCAACGTCACAATAAAGGTATCCGAGCATGCACAGGTTAATATCCTGCTGGAAGAGAAATAAGCGGAAAAAGAAATGATTAAGCAGAAAAAGAGGTAATCTTGATATAAAGATTTACCTCTTTTTTATTTTTTCCTGTTGCATACAAATTACCAATATTATACAATATGTTGTGTATGATATATGCAAGGAGGGTATCCATGCTTCGGGTTAAACTACAAAACAGGGTGGAAATGGGGCCGTTTGTCAACGAAGCCTATAAATATTTAAGGACGAACATAATGTTTTGCGGCATAGGGGTTAAGGCTTTATGTGTCACCAGCTGTGTGCCAAATGAAGGAAAGTCCGATGTGTCGTTTAACCTGGCGGTATCCCTGGCCGAGAGCGGGAAAAAGGTGGTTTTTATTGATGCGGATTTGAGAAAGTCGGATATCATAAGGCGGTACAATCCGGATTTGGCCGTGTTCGGTCTGAGCCATTACCTGTCCGCGCAGAATAAAATAGAGGACATTTTGTACGAGACCAATATGGACAATCTTGATATCGTCTTTTCGGGACCTGTTCCGCCAAATCCGTCCGAACTGCTTGGAAGCGACAGCTTCAGTGACCTGGTGGAAATATTCCGCAAAGTCTATGATTACATTATAGTTGACACGCCTCCGGTCGGCAGCGTAATAGACAGCGCTGTCGTGGCACAGAAATGTGACGGAGTAATATTGGTTATTGAATCGGATGCCATAAGCTATAAGTTGGCACAGAAGGTTGTCAAACAGATTGAAAAGTCGGGCAGCAGGATATTGGGCGCCGTATTGAACAAATACGAACATGACAAGCGCCTGTACGGCTACAAGTATATTAGCTATGGGAAATACATGGATTAGTGCCGTACCGTGTTTGAATACAATATATTGATATTTTTGTAATAAACAACGATATAAATCGTTGTTTTTTTTACAGGAAATAAGTATAATGTGAACGAGTGATTTCTAAAAGAATGTCAAGGAGAGGAAAGATGAGAGAGATATTATTTGTTAAGCCGATATTCAAGACCATGATTTGGGGCGGAAACAGGTTAAGAACGGATTTTAACTATGATATTCCAGGAGACAATGTGGGAGAGTGCTGGGCAATAAGCGCACATCCTAGCGGGGATTGTGAGATTAAGGCCGGTACATACAAGGGCGAGACCTTAAGCCGGTTATGGACAAACCATCCCGAACTGTTCGGAAACAGAAAAGAGAAGGCTTTCCCTTTGCTTATTAAAATAATTGATGCAAAGAAAGACCTAAGCATCCAGGTTCATCCGGATGATGCATATGCGGATAAATACCAACCCGGATCCTTTGGAAAGACGGAATGCTGGTACGTTCTTGACTGCGACGAAAACACCGAAATAGTCATAGGTCATAATGCAAAGGACAAGAAAGAGCTTGTCAGGATGATAGACGAGAAGAGATGGAAGGAGCTTATCAGGGTAAAGCCCATTAAAAAGGGAGATTTCTTTCAGATAACACCCGGCACAGTTCATGCGATTAAAGCCGGTACAATGCTTCTTGAGACACAGCAAAGCAGTGATATTACATTCAGGCTTTATGATTACGACAGGCTTGATAACGGCAAGCCCAGGCAGCTTCATATAAAGGAAAGCATTGATGTAATCAGCTGCCCTCATAGGGATGTGGTCATAGATCCGAAAATAACCGGATGGGAAGGCGGTACCATTACCGAACTAATTAATGACAAGCACTATACCGTGCAAAAAATTGACATTGATGGAACAATGGCAATGGAACAGGACAAGGATTTCATGAATGTCAGCGTTATTGACGGTGAAGGGGAAATTGACAATATCAAAATTGCAAAGGGTGACCATTTTATAATACCATTCGGATACGGACAGTTCAGCCTGACGGGGAAAATGTCCTTAATCAGGTCATTTATAGATAACCGGGCATAGATTATTTTATATTTTATATGGATTATTTTATATATGCTGTCAGAAATATCTTGAACTTTATGTTATAATATAGTACACTTCAATTATGCATCAGATGGTGCATTATTTTTCAATATGAAATAAGAATGCCTAGTAAATGCATGGTAATCAGGAGGAAGTATTTGGATGAAGAAAGTAACGATTCAGGATGTTGCACGGGAGTTGAACTTATCAAGAAACACGGTTGCAAAAGCCCTGAATAACAGTGATACCGTATCTTACGAGACCAGGTATCTGGTAATAGAAAAAGCCTATGAAATGGGATATTCGAAGTTATCCCCGGTTGTGCTCAATCAGTTCAAGCTCCGTAATAAGATGGATGAGACCAAGACCATAGTTGTTCTAAACCGCCGGGAGGTATCGTATTTCTGGAACAACATCATCATGGGAATATCCGATGAGCTGAATGCCTGCGGGTGCAAGCTGCAGTTTAACTTTATCAGCGAGCAGGATGAGAAGAACCTCGTCCTTCCGCTGGATTTGCAGGCCGACATCAGCGGAATTATTATTTTAAGCGTATTTTCAAAAGAGTATATAAACCAGATAATGAAGCGGAATATTCCGGTTGTGTTCTGTGATGCACCAAGAAACATACAGGAAATTGTACCGTATGGAGACATTGTAATCTGTGAAAGCATGGAAAGCGTAAAAACCATAACAAAAAGCCTTATTGACCAGGGCATGACGAAGATTGGCTTCATAGGCGATATAACGTACTGCAAGACCATATATGACCGCTACCTGGGTTACCTAAGTGCCTTGAATGAAGCGGGAATCAAGCCTGATGAAGGAATAATCGCCACCTACCATGCAAAGACAAGGTTTTATAAGCCCGAGGAAGTTGAAGAAGCCATCGAGCGCTTTGCCTATATACCGGAGGCCATTGTATGCGCTAACGATGATATAGCCTTTTATACCATACGCTATTTGAATTCAAAGGGATTGTCGGTACCGGACGATGTGGCGGTAACGGGTTATGACAACACCGAGGAAATGTCCAAGATGATGGACCCGTTCCTCACCACTGTAAGGGTTGGCAATCAAAGGCTCGGAAGAAGACTTGTGCAGCAGCTCATGTGGAGGCTGCAGAACCCGAGCTTCCCCAAGGAAATCATATATGTCGGCGTTGAGGTAATATTCAGGCAGTCGTCCAAAAAGAAAGCGACACAGAAGCAGCCGGAAGCGGCAGTGCCTGAAATTACGGATGCATATAACAATAGTGATGAAGTGGAGGAGAAGATATGTTAGCACAGACACCGCCCATGGGGTGGAACTCTTGGAATACCTTTGGATGGAATATTTCGGAAGACCTGATTAAGGAGACGGCAGATGTCTGGAATGACCTGGGCCTTCTGGACGCAGGATATCAATACCTTGTCATTGATGACTGCTGGTCACTTAAGCAAAGGGATGAAAACGGCCGCCTGGTACCGGATCCGAATAAATTCCCGAGCGGTATGAAGGCATTGGCGGATTATGTTCATTCAAAAGGCCTGAAATTCGGCATGTATTCCTGTGCGGGTACCATGACCTGTGCAGGGCATCCAGGCAGCCTGGATCATGAGTTTGAGGATGCCAGGACCTTTGCCGAGTGGGGTGTGGATTTCCTGAAGTATGACTATTGCTATAAACCCCACAATATACCGGGACATATATTATACAAGCGCATGGGCATGGCACTTAAAAACTGCGGCAGGGAGATACTTTTTTCAGCATGCAATTGGGGAAGCGACAACTGCCATGAATGGATAAGGGCTGCAGGTGCCCATATGTTCCGTTCCACAGGGGATATTCAGGACAACTGGGAATCCATCAAGAATATTGCTTTAAGCCAGTGGAACAAGGAATGCTACAGCGCGCCTTACTGCTATAACGACATTGACATGCTGGTCGTGGGAATGTACGGCAAGGGCAATGTTGCCCTGGGAGGATGCACGGACGAAGAATACAAGACTCATTTCTCCCTGTGGTGCATCATGAATTCTCCGCTGATGATCGGCTGTGATATCCGCAACATGAGCGAGGCTACACATAAAATATTGACCAATAAAGAGGTTATTGCCCTAAACCAAGATCCCGAGGGACGTCAGGCTTACAGTATGGAACAGTGGAACAACAGCGACGTAAAGATATATGTCAAGCCCATGTCCGACGGAAGCTTAGGAATCGGCTTCTTCAACATGGGAGACGCAGATGGGGAGGGATCCCTGCAGTTCTATGACATCGGGCTTCCGACATTGTCGGGATACGGGCTTCATCTCCGCGACCTGTGGGAGCATGAGGATGTCGGGGTATTTACCGAGAATTACACGTGCAGGCTTAAACCTCATCATTGCAAGATATTCAGGGCAAGATTGGTAAAGGTAAGATGACGGACATTAATAAACGATGCAAAAAATGCGACAAGGTACTTGTAAGGGATGAGATTGCCATATACTTAAAGCTGGTAAACAGGGGTGCAAAGGAATACCTTTGTATCCCCTGCCTGGCTGAATATTTTAAATGCAGCGAGGATGTCATCCATGAAAGGATAAAACAGCTTAGGGATATGGGCTGCACTTTGTTTTCATAAATCTCTCAGGATATAAAGATAGGGGGATTAATATACAATTTAATAAAAGAAAGGGACTAATAGATGTGGATTAAAGGCTTTACATACGGCTGGATGGCAAGGAGGGGAGCTTACCGCACGGAAAAAGCTATTCAATCCCAGGACAAGTTGTTTGGATTGGGAGTAAACTGGATATGCCTGGCATTTCCGGTAATGCAGCAGACCTTCTCATCCACCCGTATTTATTTTGATTACAGGACAACGATAACTGATAAGGACTTGATTTTTGTCATAAACAGGGCCCATGAGAGGGGCATAAAGGTATGCCTTAAGCCTGTGATAAACTGCGAGGACGGAATGTGGAGAGCATATATTGACTTTCCCGATGGGGACATGCTTGGGCGCGACAGGTACTGGAATGAGTGGTTCGAATCCTATTGCGCGTTTCTGTGCCATTATGCCGAGCTGGCGCAGGATACGGGATGCGAAATGTTCTGCATAGGATGTGAGATGAGCGGTACCGAAAGGAAGGAAGAGCACTGGAGAAGCCTTATAGAGAAGGTACGCGGCATATACAAGGGGCCGATTGTTTATAACACGAACCACGGCAGGGAAGACATGGTAAACTGGTTTGACGCGGTGGATTATATCGGAATCAGCGCCTATTACAAGGTTGGAAGGAAACCGTCCGATTCCAAGGAAAGCATGCTAACGGTATGGAACCGGGTAAATTCACGGATGGAAGAGCTGTACAGGAAATACAACAAGCAGATAATATTCATGGAAATCGGCTGCAGGAGCGCAAAAGGCTGCGCAATGATGCCATGGGATTTCGTGCACAAGGATTTGCCCTGGGATGAGGACGAGCAGGCCGTATTCTACGAATCCTGCCTTGAAGCCTGTCATGACAAGGAATGGTTTGCCGGACCGTTCTGGTGGGACTGGAGCATAGAAATCTATGACACCCGCGAAGAAGCCATGCAAGACAGAGGCTTCAACATCCACTTAAAGAAAGCGGAAGAAGTCGTCAAAAATTATTATCAAGAAATCAAATAATTAATAAAACTAATAAAGCCCGAAGCGGACAATATATGTCCGATTCGGGCTTACATGTTTGGAACAATCAATCAAGCTCGGACAAGCTCCTTGCATCTATGATTTCAATGCGGGTGTTTGTCACCGATGCGGGTTTTTCGCCTGTCACAAGGTAATTGTACATGTAAATAATCGGATCATGGCCTTGTCCGAACGGATCCTGACCGATGGCCGCATAGACTATACCTTTCCGGATTAGCTTGATAATTTCGTCATCATAGTAATAGCATACGATTTTAACTTTTCCGATCAGGCCCATTTCTTCAATCGCTCTTGCCACACCGCTGACATTGCCTGTAAGGATGACTATACCCTTAAGCGCGTGGAACTTGGTCAGCAGTTCCTTTGCGTTCTTATATGTCTGAAGACTGTCGGTTAAGGCCTCTATTTCGGTGGCTATCCTCATCTTCCTGTTCTTGCTGATAACCTCATGAACCGCATCCCTTCTGATGCTGTTGATGGATGTATCCAGCGGCCCGCGGAGAACGGCTATATCGCCTTCGAAGTCGACAGCTCTTGAAATTGTTTCCGCGGCCAGTTTACCCGAGGTATAAATGTCCGGGCCGAAGTATGCCAGTCTTTCAACTCCCTCGGCAAAGTCACAATTAAATGACATAACCGCGATATTCTTTCTTTGTGCCCGCATAACATCCTCTTCAACTCCTCCGGTGAACCCGGGAAGAATGAGGCCGTCATATCCCTTGTCAATTCTGTCTTTGAGGTCGATGTTAAGCTGTCCGAAATCCTTCGCATATCCAAGGAACTCTACATCGACATTCTTGGTCTTAAGCTCTGTTTGTGCATACATAACACCCTGACGGACGCTTTCCCAGAAGGGATGGTCAAGAGGACTGAAAACAGCTATTTTCAATCTCTTGGGGCTGGGCTGTTCAACAGGCACTACGGAGGTCCTGTATCTCATTAACAGGTTCTCTATCCTGGACAGCATGTTCTGCAGGGACAGAGCCTGGTTGTTTATTTCTTCATTCTCAGCAAGCTCTTCCTCGGTAATTGCGGCAACATCCTGGGTGATTGATGAAATTTCCATGGAAGCGTCATGCAGTATATGACCCTGATCGCTGATGTCCTTGGTGCTCTCGTTAATTTGCCTGGATTCCTCGTATACCTTCTTCATATCATCATTCAAAATGTATGTATTTTTATTTATGGTATAGAAGGTATCCTTTACCGAACTGAAGATATCCTTGCTCATATTGAAGCTTTCCACACAGCTTGCGATACTTTCGCTTACCTTGGCGTTGCTGCTTAAGATGTTGCTCAGCAGCTTGCCTATATGTCCTATACTCTCTCTTGTGGCTGACGAGAGCTTGTTCATTTCCTGGGAAACGACAACAAAGCCTCTTCCGGCCTCCCCGGCACGGGCAGCCTCAACCGCGGAGTTTAAGGACAGGAGCTTTAACTGCTCGGTTATATTGATAATCAAACCGTTTACCTGATCTATTTCGTTCAGGTGGGTATTGAGGGTTTCAATAAAGGCGGCCGTTTCGGACAGGTTGGTTGAGATGACATCCATCTGTTCATTGAATTTATCAACGTGCTGTGAACCTTCCTGGGTTATCATAACGGTGTTCTCTACAAACTCCTCAATTCTTGCCAAGGTGGTTGTAATATTGTTGGCCCTGTTGGCAACCTCTTCGATGCCCGCCAGAGTATCCTTAACGATTTTAAGCTGCTGCTGTGCCTTTTCGGCAACGGTTGCCATGCTGCTTGCTATATGCTCGTTGCCTTTATAGCTCATGTCAAGGCTTTTTGTAATATTATCAACCGCATCCGACAATACGATAACATTTATCTTTGTGGATTCAATGAAGCTCAGGAGATTTCGCTTCATTTCATTAACGGCGGAAGTCAGGGATTCCAAACCCCTGGTCTTGCTTTCCAGGATGTCGCTTATGTTCAGCTTGCCCTGGGACAGTTGTTTTGCATTTTCATCAATATGACTGACCGCTTTGAAAAACCGTATCAGTAAAACAAGCAAAGCAACCGCAAGCACGGTTAATAATATTAAAATGATATTAATAAGGATCCCGGTCTGGGCTCTGCGAGTAAGAATAATAAGAATGATTAAGAAAGCAATTAATGTCAGCAAAGCGGAAAAGATTAGTACCCTGGTATTATTCCGTTCTACACGTCTCCCCTCGGATTGCTCTGACATGAAAATACCTCCTATTAATATGGTAATATATATAAAATGATACCATTAATTATGCTCAAACTCAAGAGAGAGGTAGAATTTTGTCAGAAATGTTTGAATAAGCTAATCATTGCGCTATACTGCCTTGTTTTCTGTCAATTTGTCTATATCATCACCGCACAGGGTTTCTTTCGCAAGCAGCTCATTTGCTATACCATTCAATAACACAAGATTATTGCGAAGCAGTTCCTTCGTCTGTGAATAAAGGTCATTCATAATGCTTCTGCATTTATCAAGCAGATCCTTGTCAAAGCCCTCGTCAAGCATCTCGGTACTGAACAGCCCCATGTCCGGATCCATACCGTATTTGTTCACAAAATCCGCAATTAATGCGGAAGCCTTCTGAATATCGTTGCTTGCTCCGGTTGTTATCTCGTCAGTACCGTATATCAACTCTTCGGCAGCCCTTCCCGCCAGCAGTATCTTGATGCTTCCAAGAATCTGCCGGACGCTCCTGTACATTGTGTCATTCGGAATCGACAGGTTGAAGCCGCCGGCGCCCCTGACGCTGGGGATAATGGTTACTTTGGAGATGTAATTGTCCGGAAGCAGAAGCTTTGTAGCCAAGGCGTGCCCCGCTTCATGGTAGGCGGTCAGTTCCCTCTCATGGGCGGAGATATAGCTTAAATCCGTTTTCGGGGCGCCTGCCAGGACCGCGTAGAAGGCCCTGTCCAGATGCTCCGCGGTGATGGCGGGACTATGTTCATTGGCGGCAATTATGGCTGCTTCATTCAACAGGTTCTCCAGCATGGCTCCGGAGAAGCCTACGGTGGACCTGGCCAGTGAGAACAGATCCACATCATCGGATAAGGGTTTGTTGGCTGCATGGAGTTTAAGTATTTTCTCCCTGGAGTTTACGTCCGGAAGACCGATCTCAATCTGCCTGTCAAACCGACCCGGCCGTAGCAAAGCCTCATCCAGGGTATCCACGCGATTCGTGGCCCCGATAACGACTATGCCCTGGTTGTCAATAAAGCCTGACATCTCGGTTAGCAGCGCGTTTAAGGTCTGGTCCCTTTCATCATTGCTGGCCGAGCTGCTGCGGGCCCTTTTCTTGCCTATGGCGTCAATCTCGTCTATGAAGATCACAGCCTTGTCATGCTTTTTTGCCTTGTTAAACAAGCTTCTTATACGGCTTGCGCCTACACCTACGTACATCTGGACAAAATCGGAGCCGCTCATGGCATAGAAGGGAACACCCGCTTCCCCCGCTATTGCCTTGGCCATTAGGGTCTTACCGGTTCCGGGAGGGCCATAGAACAGCAATCCCTTGGGCATGCGGGCGCCAAGCTCCGTATACTGCTTAGGGTTCTTTATAAAACCGATTATGTCCCCGACCATGGCCTTGGCTTCCGTATTGCCGGCCACAGAATCAAGGGTTATAGCGGTGCTTTCACCGCTTCCGGCCGCGTTCTTAATCGTGATAACCGAAGAACCGCCGCGGCGGCTAAAGTATATAACTCCAAATACGGCGGAAGCCATAATAAGCATCCCTGCCACGCCTGATATAGTGTTGCTCTTATATGATACTTCAATGTCATTAACAAGGAGAAATTCTATAAAATTTTCCGTCTTTGGATTCGGAACCGTATATTTTACATCCGGGCTGTCGGAAAGGTAAGCATAAAAAGAATTTCCATCCTCGTCAATAGTGACCTTTTCTATCCTTCCTTCTTCTGCCGCGGCTAAAAATGACGGGTATGACAGCTCGTTTTCAGGCTTGCTCATGCCATATATCCCCGCACCTGCAAGAGCTATAATAAGCACAACCATTGCAGGAATCATCAATTTTCTCATTTTCATGCTGATTCTCCTTAAAGCGTCAAGATATAACAATTATCTACAATAATTGTAACATCAATCAGGATTAAATCCATGATTAAAATATGGAAACAAGGGACTCCTGTTACATATATGGGAATTAGAGGAAGCACAATATTTTAAAGGCGGATACAGCGGGATGAGAAATGGGGAGTATACCAAGGGATTATATCAGAAGCATAAGGATGACTAAAAGTAATGATGGTGATTATGAATGAATGATTTGTCATCGGATACTATACTTAACAGGTATACGCATATAATTGAGTAAAGCATGGCTGCGCGGATTTAATCCTGCGCGGCTTGCCGGATGGATTATCATGGGAGGATCGGATGGACAGCGGTATATTGGAGAATCAGTTGAACCTGGCCCTGGATGTGCCTGAAAGAGTCAGGGAAAGGACCCTGGATCTGGGCATTGGCTTTCAGCCTGAGACTAATACCTGGGAATTGATTGTAAAGTACAGCGGCAGCCTTGAACGGATAATGCAGGAGCTTGACATCGGCGTGGTGGAGCTCTCCGGGGGATATGCCATAATAACGATACCGGAGGGCCTGATAGACCGCCTGGTTAATTATGAGGAGATAATATTTGTGGAAAAGCCGAAGAGGCTGTTTTATGAGGTTAACGAAGGAAAACTGGCATCCTGTATAAATCCTGTGCAGATGGCTCCATACAGCCTGTTCGGTGAGGGGGTTCTGATTGCGGTCATAGATTCGGGGATAGATTATTCCCATCCGGATTTCAGGAATGATGACGGGACCACAAGGATCGCGGCCCTTTGGGACCAGACAATCCCCGGAAACCCGCCTGCCGGATTTCTTATAGGTACCTTGTATACCAGGGAGCAGATCAATGAAGCGCTGCGGCTGCCCATGCCCCAGCGCCTTAACCTTGTGCCCAGCACAGACCTGTCCGGCCATGGGACCCATGTGGCCGGAATTGCGGCGGGGAACGGGCGGGCAAGCAACGGCCTTTACAGGGGCGTAGCCCCGTCAAGCGAGCTTTTGATTGTAAAGCTGGGAGAATCGGTGGGGGATTCGTTTCCCCGGACCACGCAGCTTATGCAAGCCCTGGAATTCGTCGTACGATATGCCGTTTCCCTGGGAAAACCCCTTGCGGTGAATATAAGCTTCGGCAATAATTACGGCTCCCATACCGGGCGGTCAATTCTTGAGAGCTTCATTGACGATATATCAAATGCAGGGAGAACCAATATAATCATCGGAACCGGGAATGAAGGCGCGGAAGGAAACCATGCCCAGGGCGTCCTGCGGATGGGAAGCATAGAAACCGTTGATTTTACCGTCAGTGATTTCGAGTTCTCCCTGAACCTTCAGATATGGAAGAATTATTTTGACCATTTTGATATTACGATAGTTGCGCCGAACGGGGTGAGGGTCGGACCCATTCCCTCGATACTAGGCACACAGCAGTTCCAGGTAGCCCAGACGGAAATTCTGCTTTATTACGGGGAGCCTACGCCATACAGCGACCAGCAGGAGATATACATAGAGTTTATTTCGTCGGATACGTACATTAATTCGGGGATATGGAGAATTGAGCTGGTTCCGCGCCGGATTGTGGTTGGCAATTATGACATGTGGCTTCCTGCCGGGGGTGTGAAGAATCCTGCCACAAGGTTTTTAATTTCTTCGGAATATACGACCCTTACAATTCCATCCACGGCATTCAGGGCCATATCCGTAGGGGCTTATAATTCCTATACCGGAAGCTACGCTCCGTTTTCAGGAAGGGGATTTACAAGAAGCCAGGGCATCAAGCCGGACTTGGTGGCTCCCGGTGTTAATATTAATTCCTGTTCCCCCGGCGGAGGTTATGCAAGGCGTTCCGGAACCTCCATGGCGGCTCCGTTTGTGACCGGAAGCGCCGCGCTTCTTATGGAATGGGGAATAGTGCGGGGAAACGACCCGTACCTGTACGGCGAAAAGCTAAAAGCATATTTAATAAACGGGGCAAGGCCGTTAAGAATCGAAACCGTTTATCCCAACAGGACACTTGGTTACGGTGCCCTGTGCCTGGAAAATACATTCAGAAATATAACTATTTGATAAAATAAAACACCGGGAATCATCGGTATTTTATACCAATGATGCCCGGCTCTGTTTATCGATATATCATAGCGCTACGATTGCTCTGCAGAATTATCCTGACTCTTCTTTTTGCTCCTGATCTCCGAAATCTTGCCCATCAGCAGGACTATCAGGGTAATCAGTATGATAACCGCAAAGATACTGCCCATACCTTTGCCCATAATTTCCAGCGCATACAAAACTTTCTGACCCATAATTAACCTCCATTCACCAAATTATTTAGGCATGTTGGCGAGAATATCATTAACAATCTTAATGATTGCTCCGCCGGCCACAACTGATGCAATCTGTCCCGACACGTTGGCGCTGATAGCATGCATCAGCAGGTGGTTGGTCGGGTCTTCCTTAATACCCATCTTCTGGACAACCCTTGCAGACATCGGGAAAGCGGAAATTCCGGCGGCTCCGACCATAGGGTTAATCTTCTTGCCCTTCTTAAGGAACAGGTTTAGGAACTTGGCAAACAATACGCCGCCGATTGTATCGAAAACGAATGCAACCAATCCCAGTACGATAATCAATAATGTCTCCCAGGTAACGAATTTTTCCGCCCTCATGCTGAAGGAAACCGTGATGCCAAGCAGCAGTGTTATCAGGTTGGCCAGGCTGTTTTGGGCGGTCTCGGAAAGAGAATTAAGAACACCGCATTCGCGGAGCAGATTACCGAACATCAGGAATCCTACCAAGGCTACGGAGGTGGGGGCAACAAGTCCTGCCACGAAGGTAACTATAATAGGAAACAGAATGCGGGTTGTTCTTGAAACCGATTTCGGATTGTATTCCATGCGGATTAAACGCTCTTTTTTAGTGGTAACCAGCTTGATGGCAAACGGCTGAACAAGCGGTACCAACGCCATGTATGAATATGCCGCCACGACAATGGCGCCTACATACTCGGAATCCAGTAATTTTGAAACCAATATGGCGGTAGGACCGTCCGCGGCTCCTATCATTCCGGCGGATGCGGCGTCCTTCAGGTCGAATCTCAGCAAAACCGCAACGAGTATGGTGACAAAAATACCGAACTGCGCGGCCGCTCCGAACAGGAACATTCTAGGATTGGACAACAGCGGACCGAAATCTATCATCGCGCCTATGCCTATAAACAATAAAAGAGGCAAGGCTTCCGCGGCCTCTATGCCTACATGGTACAGCCACTCGATAATACCGACGGCGTCTTCCTCCAATCCAGCAAGCTGTTGAGTTAAAACTCCCGAGAATGGAAGGTTAACCAGTATGGCACCAAATCCCATCGGCAGCAACAAGGAAGGCTCAAAATCATGTTCAATGGCCAGGTAAATAAGGAGAAGTCCAACGGCATACATTAACCATTGCTGCCATGTAATAGATATTAGTCCTTCGTACAGAAATTCCATAATAATTCCTCCTTAGCCTATAAAAATCGATTTAATTGTAGCCCAAATGGAATACGTGTGTCAATATGGATTTACCTTATTAAAAACAGGCAAAAAATTAGGTTAAATGTGAGTTTTTGCTTGCAGAAAACAACTAATCATGATATCATCAGAAATGTGGCTAAATAAGCCAAATCTGAGAGATGGAGATGAGCGAAAGTGGGAAACAATTTATTATTCTTCCAGGTCACAGCATTAGTAATTTCAGCCCTGGCATTTGGTGTAGCGGCATGGTTTTATCGCTGGGTTGCCAAACAGCCGTCCTCCAATAAAAAGGTGGCGGAGATAGGTAAGCTGATAAGAAGCGGAGCCAACACATTCCTGGCTAAGGAGTACAAAGCTTTGGTACGCTTTGCCTTAGTTGCTGCAGTACTTATTTTTGTATTTTTGCCTGAGCCCATATGGAAGAGCGATATCTTATCAAATATTTCCATGGCGGTGTCATATATATGCGGTACCGTGTTCTCGGCAATTGCGGGTAAAATCGGTATCAGTATTGCAACAATCGCCAACATGAAATCAGCGGAAGCTGCAACCAAGGGAATCAAGCCTTCCTTTATGGCAGGATACCGCGGCGGCGCTGTAATGGGTATGGCTGTAGTTGGTGCAAGCCTGCTCGGAGTAACACTGGTATACCTGATTACTGGAGAAACCACGGCAATTTTGGGTTTTTCATTTGGTGCAAGTTCACTAGCCCTGTTTGCCAAGGCCGGCGGCGGAATCTTTACCAAGACGGCTGATGTGAGTGCAGACCTGGCCGGTAAAGTTGAGCTTGGAATTCCCGAGGACGATCCCAGGAATCCTGCGGTTATTGCCGACAACGTAGGTGACAATGTCGGTGACGTTGCAGGTATGGGTGCTGATCTCTTTGACTCGAATGTTGCGTCCATGGCGGCAGCTCTTGTTATGGCAGCCTCCCTGGGCGATGTAAAGAAGAACATAGCAATGGTTCTCTGCTATGCGGCCATCGGATTGCTTGCTTCCATTATTGGTGTATTTACGGCTAACATGAAGGAAGGCGGGGATCCGACAAGAGCCCTAAACATGAATACTTATGTAACAACCGTAATTTATGGTGTATTGACGGCGGCAGCCACCTATATATTTGATTTCAACTGGCGTATATGGGGCGCAAGCGCTGTCGGACTTTTAGTTGGCACCATAATAGGTATGGCAACGGATTACTTTACAAATGACAATAAAAAGCCCGTCCGCATGGTTGCAAAAGCATGTGAATCGGGTCCGGCATTCACCATTACATCCGGTGTGTCCTATGGATTAATGAGCATACTTCCCGCCATGATTGGCATAGGCGTATCCGCCCTTGCGGCTTACAAGCTGGTTTCCCCTCTCGGGGCAGGCGGCAACGAGGTTGCTTATGGTATGTTCGGCATATCCATGGCGGCCGTAGGAATGCTTTCAATAGTAGGAATGATTATTTCCAACGATGCATACGGCCCTATAGTTGACAATGCCCGCGGACTTGTCGAGATGGGCGACCTTGGAGACAAAGCCCTTGAAATAACCGACTCCCTGGACAGTGCCGGCAATACCGTTAAGGCAATAACCAAAGGATTCTCCATCGGCGCAGCGGGACTTACCGTCATCGCCCTGTTGGGTGCCTTCATAACCGAGGTAAATGATGCTATTGAGGCAATGGGTCTTGGAATAGAAAAGATTACCGGCTTTGATGTAACCAGCCCGGTCGTATTCTTCGGATTGCTGGTTGGCGCGGCCATTCCTGCGGTATTCTCTGCAATGCTCATGCTTGGCGTTGACCGCAACGCACAGCGCATGATTGCGGAAATACACCGTCAGTTCAGGGAAATAGTCGGGCTTAAAGAAGGAAATCCTGAAGCAAAGCCTGAATATGATAAATGTATTGAGATTGCCACTGTTGGCGCTCTCAAGGAGCTGATTCCTGCAGGGCTTATGGCTATAATCGCAACGCTGGTTGTCGGATTTATCGGCGGCGTTCAGGCAGTTGGCGGATATATAACCGGAAATATCGTAAGCGGACTGATCTTTGCGTTGTTTATGTCGAATGCGGGCGGCCTGTGGGACAATACCAAGAAATATATTGAAGCGGGAAACCATGGCGGCAAGAATTCTGATGCTCACAAGGCTGGAGTTGTCGGCGATACGGTTGGCGATCCGTTCAAGGATACTGCAGGCCCTTCAATCAACACACAGATTACGGTTGTATCCCTGGTTTCATCATTGGCGGCAACTTTGTTCCTGACGTTTTCGATATTCTAATAACTGAAAACATATGAAATATTGCAGCCGGACGGACTAAACCGTTCGGCTGTATTTTTATTT
>ERZ773359.118-NODE-118-length-98694-cov-8.159947_pt1 | contig 98694 bp, 90 predicted proteins | sample MGYA00374955_ERZ773359 | MGnify/ENA primary metagenome ERZ773359 (study PRJEB29098, sample SAMN04486028) | biogas fermenter metagenome | study: EMG produced TPA metagenomics assembly of the Biogas fermentation microbial communities from Germany - Plant 4 DNA1... | reverse complement strand
GCACTCGGCTGTTAACCGAGGGGTTACTGGTTCGAGTCCAGTCTGGGGAGCCATAATAAAAATCCCTAACCGAATTATTGGTTAGGTTTTTTCATTTTACTCTCTGTTTTTCCTTTTCCTTAATGTAACTGTTACAATTTCCGGTCTGTTGAATACCCTTAATGGAAAGATGCTGTTCCCAAGGCCTCTGCTTACATACATGGTTGTTGAATCTTTCTCATGTCTGCCGCTTGTATATTTAGGGAACAGTCCCTGATCTGGTGCTGCCAAGCCGCCTATAAACGGTAATCTGATTTGTCCGCCGTGAGCGTGGCCGGTAAATACCAAATCCATATCATACTGACAATAAAGGTTAAAAAGTTCAGGCCTGTGGGAAAGCAAAATCTTAAAGTCATTTAATTCAGACCACTTATTAAGCTGTTTTTCAATTTTATCGGTATATGTGCCATCAGTATCCCCTGATGTCCCAAAAGCGGGATCAGATATGCCCGTTATATGTATGGTGCTCATTCCTTTCGAAAGCTCTGCTGCTGCATCTTCAAGAACATGCACGCCGGCTTCCGAAAGTTTCTCCTTTAGGGAGGAATACTTACCGGACCATGCTTCGTGATTACCGGGAACATAATACACAGGAGCTATTTTTACAGCTCCCCGCACGAAAACCATCGCTTCATCAAGATTTAATCTTCGTCTGTCAATCAGGTCTCCTGTTATTACTATGAGATCGGGAGATAAGCTTTTTACTTTATCCAATATTACAGATTGAGCATCTCCAAATCTTTTATTATGTAAATCAGATATATGTACAACTACAAAACCATCAAAATCCGTGGGTATTTTGGCATTATAATAGACGGTTTTATTAATGACAATACTATTGTTCTGATAATAAAAGAACACAAATAAACCGATTATGCAGGCAAGAAATATTAAAATCATTTTAACTCTCCTGGAAGACTTCCGCACATATATTTTTTTAACAAAATTAAATGGGTTCTTTGCCTTTTTCATTCCCTTATTTCTCCGTTTTCAGATATATATCGGCTTATATACTATAGATGTTGGTGCTAAAGGTCTTTTTATTAAGTTGCTTTATGTTTTATCGGCACATACATAGTTCTAAATGGTTATAAGGAGATTATACCTTTTATTTATAAGCATATATACCAATGTTAGAATGAGTCAATCAATGAATTTTGAACATTCATATTTCTATTTAATATAATTTATGATACATTATTACATAGGAGCATACGCATCCAAATACTATAATAATTATAAAAATTGAAAGGGGTAGCCTACATGTCAGTTGATATTTTAAACAAATTTAAAGAAGATCAGTTGGAAAAAAAGAAAGATATACCAACCGACAGAAAGTTCAGAGTTGGTATAATTGGTACCGGATGGATTGCACAATCCCATATTCTCAACTATAAAAAGATGCCGGATGTTGAAATAGTAGCAGGAGCTGATCTTATCCCGGGCAAAGCGAAAGCTTTTTTTGAAGAGTACGGCGTTCCGGATGCCCTTTGTTTTGAGAGCCATACTGAATTATTGAACTCGGTGGAGCTGGATGCAGTTAGCGTATGTACATACAATGCCACCCACGCTGAATGCACAATTGATGCATTGAAAAAGGGCGTAAATGTTATGCTTGAAAAACCTATGTGTGTTACCCTTGAAGAAGCCGTAGAAATTTTTAAAGCAGAGAAAGAATCCGGAAAACTTCTATCCATTGGCTTCCAACCGAGATTTGATCCCAATATGAAGAAGATAAAAGAGATTGTCGAGTCCGGGGTTCTCGGAAAGATTTATTATATACAGACCGGCGGCGGACGTCGCAGAGGTATTCCCACACCATATGGAACCTCATTTATAGAAAAAGAAACAGGCGGTATCGGAGCATTGGGCGATATTGGCTGTTATTCTCTTGATATGGTACTGAATGCTATTGGTTATCCCAAACCCTTGACCGTAACAGGCTATACTTCCGACTATTTTGGCAAGAGACCAAATTACTATAAGAACCATCCTGAATATGCGGAAGTGTTTGGTGTAGATGATTTTGCAGCAGGTTTTGTCCGTCTTGAGGGAGATATTATCCTTGATTTCAGGATTTCATGGGCAATGAATATGGATACTTCCGGAGATACTCTGATTCTCGGAACCGAAGGTGGGCTGCGAATTCCTTCCACCGAATGCTGGAATGGATCAGTCGGCGGGCCTATGAAGATTTACCATGAGGTTGCCGGCAGCCAGGTAGAAACCGAAATACCGGTTATTGAAAGCAAGGAAGATCTGTTCTACCTGAAACTGCGCTCCTTCCTTGATGCAATCAGAGACGGAGGTCCTTCTCCTGTGCCTTCCAGTCAGATTATTATTAATCAGGCAATAATTGACGGTATAGCAAAATCCGCTGCCTTAGGAAGAGAAATTGAGATTAATATACCGGAAATTTAACTCATCTTATTAGATGATGAAGAGATTAGACTGACAAAGAAGGGATAATTTCATGGATTTATCTGAAAAGTGCACACTTTTACTTAACAGTGAACATCCTCTTCCATCTGACTATGTAGTTGAACTTGAGACAGTACAGGAAGTTCATCAGGTAGATAAAGATATTGCCGGTTTTGTTAGGAATATGTTGGACGATGCAAAGGCCGATGGAGTAGATCTTTTGATCTGCTCCTCTTATCGGTCGGTAGCCAGACAAAGGGAATTATTTGAACAAAGAATAAAAAAACATATGTCTGAAGGAATGACTTATGAGGAAGCAAAGGCCAAGACAGGTCTCAGCCTTGCAATTCCGGGTCACAGCGAACATAACTCCGGGTTGGCGCTGGACATCGTAACTCCCAGATACCAGATACTTGATGATGATTTTGACAAAACAGAAGCTTTTAAATGGCTGGATAAAAATGCTCATAAATATGGTTTTATACTACGTTATCCAAAAAACAAAACTTATATTACTAAGATCAAATATGAACCATGGCATTATCGGTTTGTGGGGCCGGAACATGCAAAAAGGATAAAGGAAAAAGGGCTTACATTGGAGGAGTATCTGGAAGAATTGAAAAACGTATCTTCATAAGAAAATTGAAAGTGCAGGTGTGATTAATTTATGGATACAAAAGCAAAAGGTTCCAAAGTTTGGCTTGTGCCTGATTGTTACTATCCTTCCATAAGCAGTCCAGGTCATTATATAAGTCATGAAGCTATCTGTGTTCTAAATACCGGCGATGAGGATGCTCATTTGAAGCTTACCCTGTATTTTGAAGACAGAGAACCAATGAGGGACTTCAAGGCTGTTTGCCCGGCTGAAAGGACCAATCATATACGCCTGGATCAGATTAAGGACGAGAATGGAGAAGGAATCCCCAAGGATGTACCCTATGCCATTATGCTGGAAAGCGACCGGCCGGTGGTTGTCCAGTACAGCAGATTGGATACCACACAGGCTGAAATGAGTTTGATGACAACTATGGCACATCCACTGTAAAGAAATATTCAGCTCAGATAATCCGGGATTAATGACAGATCCAAGATTAATGAATTTAAATGATAATAAGATAAGGGGGGCGTTTAACAGGGGTACTTTACTGATTCCTATTGCTGGCGGAACCGGAAGTTCCCTTGTTTTAGTTTATGAAATATGATTCGTTAAACTATTATTATCCATCCAGACGTAATGTTGTTTATGGTACCAGAGGAATGGTGGCAACTACTCAGCCGCTGGCAGCCCAGGCAGGACTGGAAATGATAAAAAAAGGCGGCAATGCCATAGACGCTGCAATTGCTGCGGCAGCATGTCTGACAGTGGTGGAACCTGTTTCAAACGGCATAGGCGGGGATTTGTTTGCCATAGTCTGGGCAAAGGGGGAAATATTCGGTCTGAATTCCAGCGGTCCTGCTCCAATGGATATATCGGTTCAGAAATTAAAGGAAAAGGGAATACGTAATATTCCAAAATGTGGATGGATACCGGTTACAGTGCCCGGAATTCCTGCCGGTTGGGCAGAATTGTGGCGGAGATTCGGTCGTTTGAAATTTCCTGAGCTTTTATCTCCTGCTATTCACTTCGCACGAGAAGGTTATGCTGTCAGTCCCACCATAAGCATGTTGTGGAAGAAGGAATACGAAACATATAAACATGAACTGAAGGGAGAAGAATTTCGTTTCTGGTTTGAAACCTTTGCTCCTGAAGGGAGGGCTCCTGAACCGGGTGAAATCTGGAAGTCTGAAGCCCATGCTCAAACCTTGGAAGAGATAGGGGATACGCAATCTGAAAGTTTCTATCAGGGAAGATTAGCCGACGTGATAGATAGCTTTTCAAAAACTTACGGCGGATTTCTTCGCAAGAAAGATTTGGCTGCATTTAAACCTGAATGGGTGAAGCCGGTATCTGTAAACTATCGGGGTTATGATGTGTGGGAGATACCTCCTAACGGACATGGCATTGTTGCTTTGATGGCACTGAATTTAGCAAAGGGCTTCAGTTTTACTGACAGGGATAGTTCTGAAACCTGCCACAGACAAATTGAATCAATGAAATTAGCATATGCTGACGGGCTGGAATACATCTCTGATCCAAAATATATGACAGTTGATGTAAAAGATCTGTTATCTGAATCTTATGCCGAGGAAAGAAGGAAGTTAATCGGCGATACAGCTATTATGCCGATCCATGGACGTCCTTCATCGGGGGGAACAGTATATCTTGCTGCAGCTGACGGGGAAGGCAATATGGTATCTTTGATCCAAAGCAATTATAATCAATTCGGATCAGGACTGGTTGTTCCGGGAACAGGCATTGCACTGCATAACAGGGGTGCCAACTTTAATATGGACGAAACACACAGCAATTGCATTGCCGGCGGAAAGAAACCTTATCATACCATTATTCCGGGATTTTTAAGCAAGGATGGAAACCCGATTGGTCCTTTCGGGGTTATGGGAGGATTTATGCAGCCTCAGGGTCATTTTCAGGTTATAATGAATACCATAGATTTTCATCTTAACCCGCAGCAGGCCCTGGACGCACCCAGATGGAGATGGGTGGAAGGCAAACGAATTGAATTTGAGCCCGGTTTTCCGAGTTCTGTTATAGATGAGTTAAAGAGGAGGGGTCATGAAATCAGGGTACAGGAAGGTTTGGGCGGTTTTGGCAAAGGTCAGATAATCTGGAGAACGGAAAAGGGAAGTTTATGCGGGGGCACTGAGCCGCGTGCAGACGGGGCAATTGCCGTCTGGTAGTTATATCAGTTTTTTCATTGACTGTAGTAAGAAATATAGACAAGGATGAAGTTAATGGACATAAATAAAAGAAATTATTTTTTTATGTTTTTGGACCCGATTTTATTTGTAAATGCAATGTCTCTTATATCAATAAATGCAGTTATACCTAATTTTCTTAATGATCTGGGTGCATCAGCCTATCAGATAAGTATTGCCATTGCGCTGGTAAGTATCGGTACTTTTATCTCACAGCCCTTGTTTGCACAGGCTGCTATGAATCAACCCAATAAATCAGCATCTTTTGCCAGATTGCTGTTTTTCCAGCGTTTGCTTTTTTTAGCCTATGTATTGTCCATACCTTTGACTGTCAGGTATAATCCAGGCTTGGCAATTGTGTTGTTCCTACTCTTCTGGGGCATTTTTAATTTCTTTGTCGGATGTTATTCACCCTTTTATATGAGTATACTTTACAAAGTGATTCCCGGTAATCAGCGCGGGAGGCTGATAGGTTATGCAGATTCGGCAGGCTACGCTCTGGCTCTTGGTTCTGCGGTGCTGATAGGAATTATTCTGGAAAATATGTCTTTTCCCTATAATTATACATGCATCTTCGCTATCGGAATCAGTCTGCTGAATATAAATGCATGGGGTTTTTCGATGATCAGGGAAGAGCCTGATAAGGTAGAAAAAAAGCCCATTGATTACTTAAGATATATCCGGCAGGTTCCTCATGCTTTAAAGGCACGGAAGGAGTTTGCCAAAACGGTAATTGGAAACGGTTTTATGGTAATTTCGAATGTTGCCTTATCTTTTTATGCATTGATAGCAATAAGAAATTTCGGGGCAGGGCCGGAACAGGTTGCCATATTCACCGGAATCGGGGTTATAGTCAATATTCTTGCAAGTACAGTTTACGGGGTTATAGGAGATCGGTTCGGGCATATCTATGTTTTGATAACTGCATCCATTTTCAGCGCGGCCGCCGCTATAATTGTATATTCCATAAATGCACTTTTTGCTGTAAATATAGGATTTGCACTGTCCAGTCTGTCAGCATGCGGCTACAGAATCAGCAGCGGCATAAATGTTATGGATCACAGCCCTAAAGGCGAGATACCGCTTTATATCAGCGTAAATGCTATGATTACCTTGGTAGCCTCTTCCCTGGTTACATTGATGATGGGAGCAATAATCGATATTTTTTCATTTACTCCATTATATCTGATTACAGGTATCTGCGGTGCCGCCAGTTTTTTTATCTTTTATCGGATCTGTAAAGAAGACAGGAAGAGGGAACTGATAACAGATAATATATCTGCTAAATAAAGCTTAAAAAATAAAGGGACATGATGAATGTCCCATTTTATTTATATAGTTCAGAACAAAAGCAATTATTTTTGATATTCTTCCCACTTTTGTTCCAACGTAGGATCTGAAAGTGTGTTCATTATATACTCTGCATATTCCGAACCGGTAGCACCTGTATCGCGGCCTGTTATCTGAATTTTTTTCTCATATTGGCTGCAGATATCCAGGGCTATTTCCAATTTTTTTGCTTTTTCCGGATAGCCAATATGACTCAACAGCATTCCGGCGGCGCGAATCATGCTGCTGGGATCAGCATACTTGGCCCGGCCTTCCTCAACCATTCGCGGGGCAGAACCATGTATAGCTTCAAACATGGCATAACGTTTGCCGATATTTGCACTGCCGGCTGTGCCGACACCGCCTTGAAACTCAGCAGCTTCATCAGTAAGAATATCTCCATAGAGGTTCGGCAGCACCATTACTTTAAACTGGGTTCGTCGTTTTTCATCCACCAGCTTGGCGGTCATAATATCTATGTACCAGTCATCCCATTCCACTTCCGGGTATTCTTCTGCTACCTGCTTGGCTACATCAAGAAATTTACCGTCAGTGGTTTTTACCACATTGGCTTTTGTAACAACAGTTACTTTATTTATCTTATTTTTGCTGGCATAATCAAAAGCAGCTTTTATAATGCGGTAGGAACCTTCCTGAGTTGTAACTGTAAAGTCCAGAGCCAAATCTTCATCAACATGGATGCCGTCGCTGCCTAAGGCATAAGCACCTTCGGTGTTTTCACGGAAGAAAACCCAATCGATACCCTGTTCCGGAACCTTAACAGGCCGTACATTTGCAAACAAATCCAGTTCCTTTCTCATGGCCACATTGGCGCTTTCAATATTCGGCCAGGGGTCGCCAGCTCTGGGTGTAGTGGTGGGGCCTTTTAAAATTACGTGGCATTGCTTAAGTTCTTCCAGTACATCATCGGGGATTGCTTTTCCTTGAGCAGCCCTATTTTCAATAGTCAAACCGTCGATTACACGAAACTCAACTTTTCCTTCCTTTGCTTCTTCCTGTAATAAGAATTCCAGTACCTTATGTGCTTCTGCTGTAATATAGGGGCCGATTCCGTCTCCGCCGACAATACCGATAACAATGGGATGCAGGTTCTCATAATTTATAAAATCCTGCACTTCCTTCATTTTATCAATCCTGGCAAATTGAGCTTCCAATAATTTACCCAGGTGTTCTTTTGCTCTTTCAATAGCTACTTTCCGATTCATATGTACCTCCGTGTTCATTTTTTTCTTTTATATTAAAAACCATGCTTGAATATTAAATTAATTATATATCATGTACTGTTATTTTACAAACAAAGAACCATAATAAAAGAGGCATATCCTATATGGACAATGCCTCTATTTCTCCTTGAATTCATTATTACTATTTTGGTTGATACATTCCCTTTTTCTGCATGTAGTTGAATATTCCCTCTCCATGCTGCTGCTCTTCTTTTTGAATATGATTCAGTATCTGACGTGCATTTGTATCTTTGAACTCAAAAACAGCAGTATCATAAGTATCGGATACATATTTTTCAGTCATAAGCATATCAGTGCATAAATCTGCATCCTGCACATTAGTCATGCCTGAGCCTCGCTGACCTTGAACTGACTGGGCCTGCTGCTGATTCTGCTGCTGACTTTGCTGCTGATTTTTTTGCTGATTTTGCTGTACATTAGGTATTTTTCCGCTCAGCATGGAGTTGATTGTGTTAAGGTGCTGCTGTTCCTGCTGTGCAAAGGTCTGGAACATCTGCTTCAGCTCCGGACATTGGGTTTGATTGGCATAATTAGTGTACTTCTTAATACATATTTCCTCGTGACTTTTTTGATCCTCCAGCAAAGCCCTTTCTTTCGATGTTAAATTCAGATTCATATAATTTTACCTCCTGTAAATGAGATTTTTCTGTTTTAGTTTGTTTGGATAATTTGAAAATATGCATAATTTATGTTCCTTCTTTTGACCCTTGCAATAATTAATCCATACTATATAATATTCAGTAGTGATTCTGCATTTTTTATCAGATGCAGTAAATTTAGATACATAGAAGGGGATTGGATTATATATGAATCGATTCAGGGTTGGGTTGATAGGCTGCGGCGCCATATCACCTTTGCATCTGGAAGCTGTCAGCAAATCTTCCATTGCGGAACTGACAGCAGTGAGTGATATCCGGGAAGAACGGGCCAAAGCCGCTGCCGAGAAATATGGATGTAACTATTATACCAATTATAAAGAAATGATAGAGAAAGAATCGTTAGATTCTATCCATATCTGTACACCTCATTATTTACATCCTGTAATAGCTGTATATGCGGCAGAAAAAGGTGTAAATGTACTTACTGAAAAGCCTATGTCAGTTACTCTTGAGCAGGCAGATGAAATGATAGAAGCTTGTAAGATAAACAAGGTTGCTTTGGGAGTAATATTTCAGAATCGATATAATGCAGGATCAAAACTTATTAAAAAAACATTGGAATCAGGTGAGTTGGGCAGAATACTTTCTGCACGCATGCGTGTTAACTGGTACCGTACTTCTGAATATTATACCAGCAGCGATTGGAAAGGCACGTGGGACAAGGAAGGCGGCGGTGTTATTATTAACCAGGCAATTCATACACTGGATCTGCTCCGATGGTTTATTAATTCCCCTATAGAATATGTTGACGCTAACATAAGTAATAGATTCCATCCTGAAATTGAAGTGGAGGATTGTGCTGAAGGTGTTGTTAAATATAAAAATGGTGCGATAAGCATATTTCAGGCATTGAACTATTATTCCTATAATGCTCCTATAGATATGGAGATACATTGTGAAAAAGGCCTGGTAAAGATGGTGGCTGATGAAGCGGTTATAAGCTTTAACGATGGCCGTGAGCTGACAGCAAGTCGGAGTGCCATGGATAATTCAGAAGAATCCGGAAAAGATTATTGGGGCATTGGGCACGCTGCTCAGATTGAAGATTTTTATCAGTCACTGCTTAAGGGAGAAAAGCCTTTTATTGACGGAGAAGATGCAAGGAAGACTCAGGCCTTGGTTTGTGCGATTTATCAATCCGGCAGGGAAAGGAAAAAGGTTAACCTGTGAAATAATATAGAAGGGAGCAGATGGATATGAAACCATTCAAAATCGGAGTTATGGTGGATTCTTTCCGTATAGGCATTATAGAGGGAATCAGGAAGGCAGCGGAAGTCGGAGGAGAAGGCATTCAGATTTATGCCACCAAAGGCGAGATGGCACCTCAGAATTTATCAGCAAAAAGGAGAAAAGAAATCCTTAATATCATTAAAGACAATGGTTTGGCGGTATCTGCAATATGCGGTGATTTGGGCGGCCACGGCTTCGCAATTGAAAGTGACAATCCCGAAAGAATAGAGCAGTCAAAAAGAATCATGGATTTGGCACGTGACCTGGAGACCAATGTAGTTACCACACATATCGGCGTAATACCTTCTGATCCTGATCATGACAGATATAAAATTTTGCAGGATGCCTGCAATAAGCTTGGCGAGTATGGCGATGAAGTAGGAGCATATTTCGCCATCGAGACAGGGCCGGAAAGAGCAACAGTACTTAAAGGGTTTTTGGACAGTCTGAGCTCGGGCGGTGTCAGAGTAAATATGGATCCGGCTAACCTGGTAATGGTAACTGATGACGAGCCGGTTCAGGCAGTATATACTTTGAAAGATTATATTGTCCACACACATGCTAAAGACGGCATTATGCTGAAGAAGACGGATCCTGAAAAAATATACCATACGTTTGCAGAAGGCGGCATTGAAGAAATCATACAATTAGGGGAATACTTCATTGAAACCCCGTTGGGAGAAGGAAATGTAGATTTCCCCAAATATTTGAAAGCCTTAGAGGATATAGGATTTAAAGGTTTCCTGACGATTGAGAGAGAGGTTGGAGAAGAGCCGGAGAAGGATATACGTTTGGCAGTAGACTTTTTAAGGAAAATGATTAATAAATGAATTTAACGCCAAATGAATTCAAATGCCTGGAAGGAAGCCGATAAGATTGGCTTCCTTTTTTGTGTTAAAACTCTTGTCAAGAAAAAATGCAATATGATACAATTCCATAGTATAAAAATATAGATTCATATTCAGCTTTAGTAAAGAAGCAAGGAGGCAAACCCATTGTCGTTGATTGTACAGAAATACGGAGGCAGTTCAGTAGCCAATGCCGAAAGGGTTAAGAATGTTGCCAGAAGAATTGTTGAAACATATGAAAAAGGTAATCAGGTGGTTGTTGTATTATCTGCCCAGGGAGATACTACAGACGAACTGATAGAAAAAGCAAGGGAGATCAGCCATAATCCGTCAAAAAGGGAACTGGATATGCTTTTATCCAGCGGCGAGCAGATATCCGTTGCTCTAATGGCCATGGCTGTTATGGAGCTGGGTCCATATCAAGCTATATCCTTAACCGGTCAGCAGGTTGGTATATGTACTGATAATAACTACACTCATGCTCGTGTTTTAGAAGTTGATGTTAAGCGAATGAAGAAAGAACTGGATGCAGGCAAGATTGTTATTGTTGCAGGTTTTCAGGGCATAAACGAAAAAGGTGATATTACTACTTTGGGAAGAGGCGGTTCTGATACTACCGCGGTTGCTCTGGCTGCAGCCCTTGAGGCAGATCTATGTGAGATTTATACGGATGTAGATGGAGTATATACGGCAGATCCAAGGATCGTTCCGAATGCTCGCAAATTAAAAGATATAACCTATGATGAGATGCTAGAGTTGGCCAGCCTGGGTGCCAGAGTTCTACACAACCGCTCTGTGGAGCTGGCAAAGAAATACAATGTAAATATGGTTGTAAGGTCCAGCATGAATAATAATAACGGCACCTATGTGAGGGAGGTATCAGAATTGGAAAAAATGATGATTAAAGGAGTCGCTTACGACAAAAATGTTGCCAGAGTATCCATAATAGGAGTAAGAGATATTCCGGGCGTAGCTTTTAAGATATTTAAATTGCTGGCAGATTCAAATATCAATGTCGACATTATTATCCAGAGTACCGGAAGAGAAGATAAGAAGGATATTTCCTTTACCATATCGAAAGATCAACTGCAGGATACCGTTGATTTGATAAATAGGAATTTGGACTATATCGGCGCTCAGGAAGTAAACTTTACTCATGATGTTGCAAAGATATCCATTGTAGGAGCCGGTATGGCAAATCATCCCGGTGTTGCTGCAGCAATGTTCGAAGCCTTGGCTAAAGTCGGAATAAACATTAATATGATCAGCACTTCTGAGATTAAGATATCCTGCCTGATCCGCAGAGATGAAGCCGAAAAAGCAGTTCAGTCCATACATGAACATTTTGGTTTGAAGGGTTTACTGGAAATTGAAGAAATAGAAAGTGCTGAGGCAAGCGTATAGCAGAGTTTAATTTTATGGTTTGGTTCATTATCCTGTAAAGGAGATCCTATATTGTCAGGAAAAAAGAATTTTATAGAAGAGTTGCGAAGGAAAGGTTATAAGGTTACCCCTCAAAGAAAGGCCATTCTTTCAATTCTCGATGAGGGTGAACATCAGCTTCTGACAGCCCAGGAGCTGTTTGAGGGTGTTAAGAAAGAAGTACCGCGCACCAATTTTTCTACAGTATATCGGAATCTTGAGATATTGCTGGAGGAAGGAATAGTAAGAAAGGTAGAACTGGGCAGAGATGCTGCTTACTATGAACTCCGCGATGACAAAAAACACCATCATCACCTGATATGTAAGGGATGCGGCAATATTGGAACCACTGATTTTTGTCCTTTGGATCAAATTATAGGGGAAGATGGATTTATACCTGTAGAACATCGTTTTGAAATATATGGATACTGCCGGGAGTGTGCTTTAGCAAAAAAAGCGGAAGGCAAGCTGCCGTAGTAAATGACAGAAAGGCGTGGAATGATGAAACTAAAAGTCATGAGAATTCATCCTAATGCCATATTACCTGAATATGCACATCCAGGAGATGCAGGCCTGGATCTTTTTTCAATAGAAGAAGCCGTACTTTCCCCCGGCGACTCCAAGCTTATCCGCACCGGCATTAAGATTGAGCTGCCAAAAGGAACCGAAGCTCAGATTCGCCCCAGAAGCGGTCTGGCATTGAAACATCAGATTACAATATTAAATACTCCGGGTACAGTAGATGAAGGATACCGCGGTGAGATCGGAGTGATTATAATCAATCATGGGAAAGCGGATTTCCAAGTGAAGAAAGGCATGAAGATAGCACAAATGGTGATAAAGCCTGTACTGCATGTGGAAATAGAAGAGGTAAGCCGGCTTACTAATTCTCAGCGGGGAGAAGGCGGTTTTGGTTCATCTGGGATCCTGGGAAAGAATTCTGATTAGTATTAGTTTATGGAGGAGCATTGTGATAAGGCTAAAGGTTATATCAGGATTGGTAAGTATATTTCTTATATTATCTCTGCTATTCGGATGCACTTCAGGAAGCGAAGAGACAGAAGAGCCTGTCACAAAATTATATTTTATGTATCCCCGGGACGGCAGTCAAATATTTAAAAGACTTATCTATGAATACAATCAGATGAATGAACTGGACCAATCGGAAGCAGAAGAGAGCCAGGGTCAGAATCAGATACTTATAGAAGGAATTGAAGTATCCGGCACTCCTTCCGATTTTTTTCAACAGTTCAACATGATGTCAGAAGAAGGGGAAACTGTTCCGGATGTAATGCTAATACATGATACATGGTTAGCCAAAATGGCTGAAGAAGAGTGTATTCTGCCGCTTGACGGAGGGCTGAACCAAAACATAAAAAATGACTTTTTTAAAGGATTGCATGAAGCCATGATATGGAATGGCCGAACATACGGCATACCATTTAGGCAGGATCAGCCTTTGCTTTATTATCGAAGTGATTTGGTGGGAGATGATCTTCCTTCTTCATGGATAGATCTGGCATATACGGCAAAACGGATAATCAGTGAAAATGATATAGATTATGGATTGGTTTTTCCCGGGGAAATTACAGAAAGCACTGCAGCCTTTCTGAGCAGCATATGGTCTTTCTTTGGCGCCGAGCCGGATTTTGAAACAGGGGATATCCAGTTCGATGAAGCCGGAATGAAGTCAGCATGGAGCTTGATAAAGAGGATGATAAGCGATGGAACACTATCATCTGATGTTTTGGATATGAGCCCGGAAGAATGCCGTGCTGTAATGGAAGCAGGTAATGCAGCATTTATGTGGAATTGGTCATATGCAACAAGAATTCTTTTGGACGAGGAATCTCCCTTGTATGGGAAAATAGCTGTAACAACTCTTCCTGTTTCTGAAGAAAACGGGGGTGGAGGCATTATAAGCGGATATGCCCTGGTCATAAACAAGGCCACCGGTTTTGTTTCTGAAGCATGGAACTTTATAAAATTTCTCATAAGCCGTGAAAATCAGGAACAACTCTTTGATGCAGGATGGATACCGGCAAATAAATCACTTTATCAGAGCTACAGCTTTCTGAACCTGGGTCTTCCTTCAGATTTTCCCGCTATATTTGAAACCGGCCGGACAATTAATCCGGGCACAAATGTAGAGGGTGTTTTAAGCATGATGAATCAGGCTGCTGGTTTGGCTCTGCTTGAAGACAAAAGTGTGGAGGAACTCTCCTTTTTTATTAAGGAAGGCATGGTGGTGGAAGAGATCGGGCCTGGAGCGGAAGAATCAGAGTGACGAAGGAAGGGAAGGAGAAAGGAGAATAGCAGATGAAATATATGGATTTCTTTAAAGAAATAAAGAAAGGAATTTCCGGCAACTTGTATCTGCTATACGGACCTGAAGAATATACAAAAGAAGAAGCCCTGAATCAGTTAATAGAAAGCATTATTCCGGAAGCCTATATGGATTTAAATTACCAGGCTATAGACGGAACCGAATCCACCGCTGAGGATATCATTTTGGCGGCTGAAACCCTTCCCTTTCTTTCAGACAAGAGAGTGGTTGTCATTAAGAACTATAGCGGCCTTTCAGGCAAAAAGACCGGTGATGAAGAAGAGCTAAAAAAGTATCTGCAAAGACTGCCAGATACCACCTGCCTGATTTTCTATCAGCGTGATGATGTTGATAAGAAGCGGGTAATTTATAAAACAATACAAAAACACGGTGAAATAATAGAATTCGAAAGATTAAGCCCAAGAGATTTAATTAGATGGACCAGAAAACGGTTTCAAATCTATAATAAAAATCTGTCAGATTCCGATTTGGAATATTTTTTAATGCTAGCAGGGAATGATTTGGTGGATATAAAAAATGAAGTAGAAAAATTGGCTGCATTTGCGGGTGAGAGAACTGTTATTACCAGAGAAGACATAGATAAAATGGTAACGCCTTCTCCTGAATTTACGGTATTCCAATTTATAGATGCAGTTGCTGCCAAGCAAAAGGGAAAAGCGCTTTATCAGATGGAGATTCTCTTGGAACAGGGACAATCCATTTTTGGTATAATAGCTCTTCTTGCCAGACAGATAAGAATTATGATTTTATGCAAAGGCTACAGTGATATAGGCTACACTTTGAATCAAATAAAGGATAAACTAAAAGAAAAACCCCACAGCTTACATCCCTACTCGGTACAAAGGGGGATGCAGCAATCTCAAAATTTTTCCAAAGAACAGCTTCATTACTTTTTGGATCAATGCTTGAAGCTGGATTTTGAAATCAAGAGTGGAAAAATCAATGATCGTCTGGGGCTGGAGTTATTGGTTTTCAAGATGTGCAAAAAAAGCCAAGCTATGTAAAATATAATACTAGGCTTGGCTTTCCGATTTTTCTTTTTACTGAATGATACATTTCTTTAATTTTCTGAAGCTGCATTCAATCGAAGAGCCAGCTTTGACTTTTTCCGGTTGGCAACATTTTTATGAATGACACCTTTAGAAGCTGCCATGTCAACTTTCTTAACTACTTCGCTGTATAATCTTCTGGCCAGTTCAGTATCGTTGTTTAAGAGAACTTTTTCAAACTTCTTGACAGCTGTCTTAAGGTCGGACTTAATCATTCTGTTTCGAAGGGTTTTAGCTTTAGCAACCGCAACTCTTTTTTCAGCTGATTTAATATTTGGCAAATTCGTCACCTCCTCGATCAAAATCAACAATCAACATTGTACCATTAATAAACTGGTTTAGCAAGGTTTTATCAAAAAACTCCGCGGAAAATCAAATGTCAGTTTAAACAATTAAATAATCACAATAAGTTTAAGCAACAATAATTATACCAGATGAAATAATAATTTCATACAAAAATGCAAGTCAAGGTATATTTTGCGCTTTTTATTCCATGGAATAAAACCATTACAGTGGGTGAAAATAGTAAGGCATGAATATGAAAACAACAGGAAAGGTTGATTGTATGTGGAAAAACATCCGTACAGATTTAGCCATGGAAGCCAGGGAAATGGCTCAGGAACAAGGCAGACATGATATACCGGGTGTACAGGTGGAAAATTTTAAGGCGGAGGAGGATATTTCCATTACCCGTGTAGAGGTGGTTTCCGAAATAGGTGAAAAAAACATTGGAAAACCCATAGGAAATTACATTACATTGGAAACTCCGGGGATAAGGGACAGGGACCCCGTTTATGAAGAATTGGTTAAAAAATGTCTGGCAGATGAAATCAGAAGGCTGGTTAATCTGAACAAAGACAGCGTAATATTGGTGGTAGGATTAGGCAACTGGAATGTTACCGCTGATGCGGTAGGCCCCAAGGTAGTGGATAGAGTACTGGTTACCCGTCATATTTTTGAATATGTGCCGGATCAGGTGGACGAGCGCATGCGCCGGATATGTGCTGTTGCCCCGGGAGTTCTGGGTATAACCGGCGTGGAAACAGGCGAAATTGTTAAGGGCATAGTGGACAAGGTACAGCCTGACTTGGTTATTGCCATTGATGCTTTGGCTTCCAGAAAAACTGAGCGAATAGGCAGCACAATACAGATAGCTGATACGGGAATCAGTCCCGGATCGGGCATTGGGAATAAACGAATGGGTTTAAACATTGATACTCTTGGGGTATCAACATTAGCCATAGGTGTGCCCACCGTTGTTTACGCTCATACTATAGGCCGGGATGCCCTGGGAATGCTGATTAAGGAATTTTCCGAACAGGTGGAGCCGGACAATGAGCTTTTTCTGATGCTTAAGACAATGGATGAAAAACGTTTGAACAGTCTGGTCGGAGAAGTGTTGACCGAAGGTTTGGGAGATCTTGTGGTTACCCCTAAAGAAGTTGATTTGTTGATTGATGATGTGGCAGACATAATTGCAGACGGTATAAATCTGGCAATACATGACGGACTCACTTTGGAAGAAGTAAACCGTTATCTTCATTAGGCTGCCGACTTTACCCGGAATTTAAACTTGTCATAATTTGAAGCGGCCGTCATGAATTTCATTTTCGAAGAATAAGTATGAATAATAGACGGAGGTGTATGATGGCTTATTCTACGGAAATGAGGGTATAGCATGATTCGTATAAAGACAGTCCGTTTGTCTGACTTATTATATTTCCTTGTGATTTTAGCTTTATCAGCGGGGATAATATTTTTATCCTGGAGGTTATTGTCCGGGAATCCCATAGGACGGGCACAAAATCCTGTTAATGAAGAGCAGCCGGAGGAGGAAAGGTTTAATGAAAAAGAACTGCAGGAGAAGGCTTCTGCAGTAAATCCTGTTTATAAGGCTATGTTTGCCGGAGGTTTTGCTGCTATTACAGCAGCAGACGGCAATTCAGAGAGCCTCTTGTCTAATATGTGGAATATAATGATTCGCAATGAAATCAGAAGCCCTGAAAAAATGTTACGTTATCCCCTGCCCTACTTGGAGCATACTCCGGAGATCCCGGACAATAATGCCGAAGCAGTTGAAGCATCCAATAATTTGCCTGACCGCAGTGGTACAGACAGACCGGACATTCCACTGGATATCAGCAGGATGGATTCTGATGAACAAAACCAACAGGAAGTCTCCAGGGAGATACAAATACAAGTAAATCAGATAGAGATTGATGACAGCCCTATTAAGATGCCTGGAGAAGGTCCGAAGATTCTTATATATCACAGCCACTCAAGAGAGGCTTACAGGCAGGATTCGGCAAGACCGTACAAGGAGGCTGCAGCAGAAGCTTTTCGAAGTGATGATCACAACCATACTGTTATACAGGTAGGTGCTGTCCTGGCTGAGCACCTAAGAAACAAAGGAATATCAGTTCTGCATGATAAAACTGACCATGAAAAAGGAGACTATAACGCATCCTACTCCAAGTCATTGAAAACTCTGCAGAAAAGAATTACAGAACATGACTCCCTTCAATTATTTATTGACATACATCGTAATGCATTTAATAAAAAAAGCAGAATAAACCCTGATGATGAAGTTGTTATCGTCGATGGAAAGCGGGTTGCCAAACTGATGGTGGTGATCGGGACCGGAGAAGGCATTGTAGGCGGTTTCAGTCAAAAGCCCAATTGGAAAGAAAATGCAAAGCTGGCAATCAAACTTACCAATAAACTCAATGAACTGGCACCGGGTCTGGCCAAGGATGTGCTTTATAAAACAGGCAGATATAATCAACATATATCCACTAATGCCATATTAGTAGAGGTGGGAAGTACACATACGACCCTTACAGAGGCAGAGCGGGCAACCAAATATCTGGCAGAAGCCATAAGTCAAATAATAGAATGAGTGGCAGTTGCAATTTTCTCCGCAATTCTTTATGATATTGTATGGGTTATAGTGACTACTTGAATAATTGCTGTGGCAGGAAGCCAAGCATAACAATAGGAGGAAATTGCTTATATGCCGAGCAAGAGGCAGAAAAATATCAGAAACTTTTGTATTATTGCACATATTGACCATGGAAAATCGACCCTGGCTGATCGTCTCATGGAGGAGACAGGCGTGCTCTCTAAAAGGGAAATGGAAGAGCAGATGCTGGACACCATGGAACTGGAAAGAGAAAGGGGCATTACCATAAAGGCCCAGGCAGTACGTTTGGTGTACAAAGATAAGACAGGTGAAGAATATATTTTAAATCTTATAGATACTCCCGGACATGTTGATTTTACCTATGAGGTATCCAGAAGCCTTGCAGCTTGTGAAGGGGCCATACTGGTGGTGGATGCCGCTCAGGGTATCGAAGCCCAGACTTTAGCCAATGTCTATCTGGCTATGGAGCATGATTTAGTATTGGTACCGGTTATCAATAAAATTGATTTGCCAAATGCCCAGCCGGAAATGGTAAAAAGAGAAATCGAAGACATATTAGGTTTGGATGCAGAAAATGCTCCTCTCATATCTGCCAAAAACGGCATCGGAATACAGGAAGTATTGGAAAGTGTTGTAAACCACATCCCCCCGCCTGAAGGTGATGAAGATGCACCCCTCAGGGCATTGATATTTGATTCCTACTATGATACTTACCGCGGCGTGATTGCCTATGTTCGCGTTATGGAGGGCACAATGAAAGCAGGCGATCACATTCGAATGATGTACAGCGGGAAAGAATTTGAAATCAATGATCTGGGTATCTTTCAGCCTTTTTTGATTCCTACAGATGAGTTAAAAGCCGGTGATGTAGGTTATGTAACAGCCGGCATAAAGAACGTTCGTGATACCAGAGTAGGGGATACGATAACACATGCAAAGCGGCCTGCTGATACGCCCTTGCCGGGCTATAAAAAAATTGTGCCCATGGTTTACTGCGGCATCTATCCGGCAGACGGTGCAGAGTATGAAGATTTACGAGATGCTCTTGAAAAGCTTCAGCTTAATGATGCATCTTTGATGTACGAGCCTGAAACGTCTGCAGCTCTCGGATTTGGATTCCGCTGCGGTTTTTTGGGTCTTCTGCACATGGAGATAATACAGGAGCGGTTGGAAAGAGAATATAATATGGATTTGGTCACCACAGCTCCCAGCGTAATTTACAGGGTATTAACCAAAAAAGGTGAAGTTATTGAAATTTCCAATCCTACCAACCTGCCGCCTCAGGATCAGATAGAGGCCATGGAAGAACCCGTTGTTAAAGCACAGATAATGACACCATCTGAATACGTAGGTTCGATTATGGAGTTGTGTCAGGAAAGGCGTGGAACCTATCTGCAAATGGATTATATTGATGAAAACCGTGTTATATTAACCTACAGGCTTCCTTTAAATGAAATTGTGTATGACTTTTTTGATGCCCTGAAATCCAGAACCAGAGGTTATGCTTCACTTGATTATGAGGTGGAAGGCTATCAGGAATCTGATTTAATCAAACTGGATATTCTTCTTAATGGAGAAGTTGTCGATGCTCTATCTCTTATTGTCCACCGGGATAAGGCCTATCAGAGAGGCCGAAGCATAGCAGAGAAATTGAAGGAAGTTATACCAAGGCAGATGTTTGAAATCCCCATCCAGGCTGCCATTGGAAACAAGATCATAGCCAGGGAAACGATAAAAGCTCAACGCAAGGATGTTCTGGCAAAATGCTATGGCGGAGACATTACCCGAAAGAAAAAGCTTTTGGAGAAACAAAAAGAGGGTAAAAAGAGAATGCGACAGATCGGATCAGTAGAAGTGCCTCAGGAAGCCTTTATGGCAGTTCTGAAATTGGATTAACCATACTATGATAAAGAACAGGACAGACAGCTGTATGAAAAAAATCGGATTATACCTGCACTTTCCCTTTTGCGTGCAAAAATGCCGTTATTGTGATTTTTCTTCCTGGACAGGCAAAGAAAACCTGATGAATGCCTACTTAAGCGCCTTGGCTAAAGAATTGGAAACCTATCAGAATAGTAAGGAGAAAGCTGAGGTCAGCAGTATTTTTATGGGTGGGGGTACTCCCACCCTTTTTGATGGTGAAGCGCTTGCAAAGGTGCTGGATATAAGCATAAAATGTTTTAATGTTGAGACAGATGCAGAAATCAGTATTGAATGCAATCCCGGAACGGCAGACATAGAAAAACTCAGGAAACTTTATGACAGCGGTTTCAATCGCCTCAGCATAGGTTTACAGGCCTGGCAGGATCATCTCCTGGATTTTCTGGGAAGGATTCACCGTAGCGGACAGTTTGAGGATACGGTGAATTGGGCGAAAAAATCAGGGTTTCTCAATATAAGCGCTGATGTTATTTACGGAATTCCGGGCCAGACTCTGGATGATTGGATGGAAACTCTGGAAGCAGCTGTATCGTACGATATAAAGCACTTATCTGCATATAGTCTTAAGGTGGAAGAAGGAACCGTTTTTTATCAATGGAAGAAGCAGGGAAGGTTTAAAGAGATGGATGATGACTTGGAGCGGCAGATGTACCATGAGGGCATAAAGTTCCTGGAAAGCCGGGGTTTTCTCCAGTATGAGATATCAAATTTCGCTCAGCCCGGGTATGAAAGCAGACATAATCTCAACTATTGGATGAATGGACAATATATTGGATGCGGCAGCGGAGCTCATAGTTATTATAACAATTTCCGCAGGGCGAATATTGCAAGTATTGAAGAGTATATAAAAAGAATAGAAAATAGAGAGTCAGTTACAGCTTATCAGGAAGCAATAGACAGGGAGACGGAGATCTTTGAGACCTTAATGCTTGGATTGCGTTTGAAAGCAGGGATAAGTAAAAAAGCCTTTGCAGACAGGTTCGGCTTTGTATTGGAAGAACGCTACTCAATGGAAATCGAAAGGCTTAGGAAACAAGGTTTGCTGGCAGAGGATAAAGATAGTATTTACCCAACAGCAAAAGGCTTTGATTTCCAGAACAAAATAGCATTGGAGTTCCTCAAGTAAACTGTCATGACTTGATAAACTTACATGCATCCTGCTGGAATAAACAGCCGCTTTTTTGAAAACTCTATTGACAAAAATAGAGAAAGATGATAATTTAATAATTAGTTTTAGCACTCAATATAAGAGAGTGCTAACAAAAAGGAGGTGGGCAATGTGGAGTTAGATGCCAGAAAATTACAAGTCTTGCAAGCGATTATCCACGATTATATTATTACTGCGGAGCCTGTAGGTTCTCGGACAGTGGCAAAAAAATATAATCTTGGTATAAGCTCTGCTACAATAAGGAACGAAATGTCAGATTTAGAAGAAATGGGTTTCTTAGAACAGCCTCATACCTCAGCAGGCAGAATTCCATCTGAAAAAGCCTACCGACTATATGTAGATAAGTTGATGCAGGTCAGAAGTCTGAGTCATCATGAAGCTGAGTATATCAAACAGCTTTATGAGTTAAAGATTCTTCAACTGGAAGAAGTTGTATACCAGACTGTCAAAGTATTATCAGACATTACCAATTATACTTCTGTGGCTTTAGCACCCCAATTTAACGAAATAACTATAAAACACATACAGCTGGTTCCTGTGGATAAGGATTTTGCTCTCCTGGTTGTTGTAACCAGTTCCGGTATTTTAAAAGATACCTTGATACAGATCCCAAAAGGAATAGACAATGATTTTCTGCAAAAGGTATCCAATTTCCTGAACGAGCAATTCCGGAACAAAACCTTTTCCGAAATTGACCTGGATGCTCTTTCTTCCATACGTCAGATATTTAATGAAAATCAAAGGCTTTTTAATACTTTCGTGGATGAATTAACCAGAGGTTTACAGGAAGGTGCCCGGGATAAAGAGATTTATCTGGAAGGCACAACCAACATTCTGAATTTTCCTGAATATCAGGACATTCCCCGGGTTCGTTCATTCTTAAGCTTGATGGAAGAAAAAGATATATTATATCGTATATTGAACAGTGTCAAAGGCAATGGAGTAAAGGTCTCAATAGGTACGGAGAATCCCCATGAAGACTTAAAAGACTGCAGCCTTATAACCGCTACTTATAGGCTGGGGGAACGGGTGTTAGGCACAATCGGCATGATTGGTCCAACCAGGATGGAATACTCCAGGGCTGTTTCAGTAATGGATCATATGGCTAAAGCCTTGAGCTGCTATCTGACGAAACTCTACGGAGAATAACCGGAGAAATTTCTCCGGTTTAGTACATATGGGAGCATTATTATAAAGATGATGTTTTGATTATTGCAGAAGCGAACAATAATATATTATATAGAAGAGGTGACGGGATTGAGCGAAAACAGGGTAAATGAAGAATTCTTTGCAGATAAGCAGGAAAGCTCGCGGGAACCGGATAATATAACAGATTCTATGGAATGCTGCTGCAGCATGGAAGAGGAATGTGAGCAGCAGTGCGGTTGTGAAAAGGATTCTGAATCAGAAATAGAAAGACTAAAGGAGAAGCTGAAAGAATCAGAAGAAAAACGTGAAGAATACTTAAAAATGGCACAACGTTTGCAGGCTGATTTTGAGAATTACAAGCGTCGAAACAGGAATACCATAGCAGAAACATGGCAAAAGGCTTCAGCTGAGGTAGTAGAAGCCTTTCTGCCGGTATTGGATAATTTGGATCGGGCTATCGACTCCATAGCAGAAGCAGGTGCTGATGAGTCAATACAGCAGGGAATCGAATTGGTTCGCCGTCAATTTTTAGATACATTGGAAAAATTAGGCGTAGAAGAGATTGAAGCATTGGGGAAATCCTTTGATCCTAATCTTCACAATGCTGTGGGCCAGGTAGAGGCAAAGGAAGGCCAGGAAGAAAATACAGTTGTTATGGTTCATCAGAAGGGCTATAAAATGGGCGATCATGTAATTCGTTACAGCATGGTACATGTTGCACGCTGAATGAAGTTGATACAGCACTGGATACAGATTCTTATGCATTTATTAACGAGGAGGAGTTTATATGGCGAAAGTTATTGGTATTGATTTAGGTACCACAAATTCTTGCGTGGCAGTAATGGAGGGTGGCGAACCCGTTGTAATTCCAAATGCAGAAGGTTCCAGAACCACTCCGTCTGTTGTAGCTTTTACAAAAGACGGTGAGCGTCTTGTAGGCCAGATTGCAAAGCGGCAGGCTATTACAAATCCTGATCGTACAATTGCATCCATAAAGAGAGAAATGGGAACTAATTATAAAGTAAAAATAGATGATAAAGAATATTCACCCCCGGAAATATCGGCGATGATTTTGAGCAAGCTTAAACAGGATGCTGAAGCTTATTTGGGTGAAACTGTTACTCAGGCTGTTATTACAGTTCCTGCTTATTTCAGCGACAGTCAGAGACAGGCAACTAAAGATGCCGGCAGAATTGCAGGCCTGGAAGTTCTTCGCATCATCAACGAGCCTACTGCCGCCTCCTTAGCTTATGGGCTTGATAAAGAAGGCAATCAGAAAATATTGGTTTATGATCTGGGCGGCGGTACATTTGACGTATCCTTATTGGAGATCGGTGACGGAGTATTTGAGGTTTTGGCTACAAGCGGCAATAACCGTTTGGGTGGAGATGACTTTGATAACAGAATAATTGAGTATTTGATAAGTGAATTCAAGAAAGAACACGGCATTGATCTCAGCAAGGATAAAATGGCTATGCAGCGTCTGAAAGAAGCTGCAGAAAAGGCTAAAATTGAATTGTCCGGTGTTCTGACCAGCAATATAAATCTGCCCTTTATTACTGCAGATGCTTCAGGGCCAAAGCATATGGACATTACTTTAACCAGGGCAAAATTTAATGAGCTGACAGCTGATCTCGTGGAAAAAACTACTATACCCCTGCAAAATGCGCTTAATGATGCAGGTATTACTGCAAATGAAATTGATAAAGTTATTTTAGTAGGCGGTTCAACAAGAATACCTGCTGTTCAGGAAGCAGTTAAGAGGATCACCGGTAAAGAACCTCATAAGGGAATCAATCCCGATGAATGTGTTGCTATCGGTGCAGCTATTCAGGCAGGTGTATTGGGCGGAGAAATCAAAGATGTATTATTGCTCGACGTAACGCCCCTCTCTCTGGGTATTGAAACCTTAGGTGGAGTATTCACAAAACTGATAGAAAGAAATACTACCATTCCAACCAGCAAGAGCCAGATATTCTCAACGGCTGCTGACGGCCAGACCAGTGTGGAAATTCACGTTCTGCAGGGTGAAAGAGAAATGGCCGCTTATAACAAAACCCTGGGACGTTTTACTTTATCAGGCATTCCACCGGCACCAAGAGGTGTTCCTCAAATTGAAGTTACCTTCGATATCGATGCCAACGGTATAGTCAAAGTTTCGGCAAAGGATCTTGGTACCGGCAATGAACAAAAAATAACCATTACCGCTTCATCCAACTTATCGGAAGAAGAAATACAGAAGGCCGTAGAAGAAGCAGAACGGTATGCTGAAGAAGACAAGAAGCGCAAAGAAGAGGTTGAAGCTCGGAATAATGCCGACTCCCTTGTATATAATACACAAAAAACTCTGAATGAATTAGGTGACAAGCTGGATCCGGCTGACAAATCCAGAGTAGAAGCAGAGATTGAGGCAACCAAAAAAGCTTTGGAATCCAATGATGTTCAAGCAATTAAGTCAGCAAGCGAAAAGCTGACCCAGATAAGCTATGAAGTATTTGGGAAGGTATACCAGCAACAAGCCGGAGGTGCTGCCGGCAGCGGTCCTCAGGGCAGCGGCGGACAGAGCGCGTCCGGATCAAGCGGAACAGACGATGATGTAGTTGATGCTGATTATGAAGTAATGGACGATGAATAATAAATCATGTATAATTAGAAAGCCAAGGCAAACGCTTTGGCTTTTTCAAAGATTTTTTTGATACGGAATATAGGTGGTGAACCCATTTGGCAAAGCGTGACTATTACGAGGTTTTGGGTGTGAGCAGGGATGCATCGGAGGAAGATATAAAAAAGGCCTATCGCAGACTGGCTAAAAAATACCATCCTGATTTACACCCTGGTGATAAAGAAGCCGAGGAAAAGTTTAAAGAAATTAATGAGGCATATCAGGTGCTGAGCAATAAAGAAACAAGGGCGCAATATGACCAGTTCGGCCACGACGGTCCTACCGGTCAGGGATTCGGCGGGTTTGATTTCAGCGGTGCTTTTGACGGATTTGGCGATATCTTTGATATGTTTTTCGGTGGAACCGGATTTGGCAGCCGGACATCCAGAAGGAGAGGTCCCAGCCAGGGTGCTGATATAAGATATAATTTGGATATCAGCTTTGAAGAGGCGGCCTTTGGAACTAAAAAAGATATTGAAGTAGTTCGAATGGAGAATTGCCCCGAATGTAAAGGTTCCGGTGCCAAAAACCCCGGTGATGTGCAGACCTGTCCTGCATGTAATGGTACCGGCGAAATATCTCAGGCTCAAAATACAGCCTTCGGGCGGTTTGTCAATATAAAAACCTGTGATCGCTGCCATGGGGAAGGTACTATAATTGTCAATCCCTGCCCCAAATGTAACGGCAGAAAGAAAATCAGGCGGGTACGGAAGATCAGCGTGACCATTCCCGCAGGTATTGATAATAATCAGATTATAACTTTACGAGGCGAAGGAGAACCAGGAGACCTTGGAGGACCTCCGGGAAATCTGTATGTGAGCATCACTGTCAGACCGCATAAATTGTTTACCAGAAAAGGATATGATCTTTACTGTGATATTCCAATCACTTTTGGTCAGGCTGCATTGGGTTCTGTTATTGAGGTGCCTACTTTAGGCGGTAAGATAAAATATACCATTCCAGCAGGTACCCAGACGGGAACAGTATTTCGTTTGCGCAACCAGGGAATACAGCATTTGCGAAGCAATAGCCGCGGTGATCTGTATGTGACGGTTAATATTGAGGTTCCCAAACGGTTAAACGAAAAACAAAAAGAGCTTATACAGGAGCTGGAGAGAATATCTGCAGAATCCGAGCAGAGAAGAAGCTTTTTTGATAAAATGAAGGATGCTTTCGGTGTCTGATCCTGAAAGACCACATTTACCGGGTTAGAAGAAAATAGACAAGTTTATATATTTGATGAATATAAAATAAATGAGGTGAGCCTTGAATGGAATGGGCGGAAATTATTGTCAAGACAACAACCGAGGGTGTTGATATTGTTGCGGAGCTTTTTTATGAAGCAGGAGCATCAGGTGTTGTTGTGGAAGACCCGGATATGATTCGCCAGGCCCAGGATGAAGCCCGGACCTGGGATTATATTGACGACTCCATTTTGGAGAATATGGAGGATGAAGTACTGGTTAAGGCTTATCTCAATAAAGATGATTTCTTCCTGGAGAAGTTTGAAAGGATTCGTCAAAAAACACAGTGGCTGAGTGAGCAAAATTTTGGTTTTGACCTGGGATCTTTAACTGTAGATCTGAATTATGTTAAGGAAGAGGATTGGGAAAACAACTGGAAAGAATACTATAAACCTGTAAAGGTCAGTGATCGTATTGTCATTAAGCCTTCTTGGGAAGCATATGAAAAACAACCGGGCGAAATCGTACTTGAATTGGATCCGGGAATGGCATTCGGCACCGGTACTCATGAAACCACCGCTTTGTGCATAGATGCTGTGGACCGCTATCTTTCTAAGGGCGGAGAAGTTGTTGACATTGGGTGTGGTTCCGGCGTACTGGCCATTTCTGCTCTTTTGCTCGGAGCTGAAAAAGCAGTAGCTGTCGATCTGGATACCAATGCGGTGAAGGCAACTTTGGAAAATGCCCGGAGAAATCATGTGGAAGATAAAATAGAGATAATTCACGGCAATTTACTGGATAAAGTAGATGGCAGATTTGATATGGCCATTGCAAATATTATTGCCGATGTGATAATAGATTTATCTTCATATATTGGGAGTTATTTTAAGCCCGGCGGCCTCTTTATTGCCTCAGGAATTATACTTGACAGATTGGAAGATGTAAAAGAGGCTGTAAGGAAAGCAGGACTTGAATTAATAGAGAATAATACCAGGGGAGAATGGGCTGTGGTGGTGTGTAAGGCCAATGCATAGATTCTTTATTGAGCCTGAAGATATAGAAGGCAATATAGGAAGAATAAAGGGCAGTGATGCTCATCATTTAAATAAAGTACTCCGGCTGAATCCCGGAGATGAAATCATGCTTTGCAATGGCCGGGGTTTAGACTTTAGATCTGTAATTCAAACTGTAGAAAAGGAAGAAATTCTGGTGGAAATCCTGGACAGCAGACCAAATGCAACTGAGCCAAACGTAAGAGTGTCTTTATTTCAGGGTATTCCTAAGTCTTCTAAGATGGAACTTATCATTCAGAAATGTGTTGAACTTGGCATTTATGAATTGATTCCAATACAAACACTAAGATGCGTAGCGAAAATTAACGAAGGGAAGGATTCAGAGAAGAAAACACTACGCTGGCAGAGGATAGCGGAAGAAGCTGCCAAGCAGAGCCGGCGAGGAATAATCCCCATGGTTTCTTCTCCAATTTCATTTAATCAGGCTGTCATGTATTCCAAGGCAGACGTGAAGCTCATCTTCTGGGAAGAGGAAAACACCAAGAGTCTGCGCAAAATCTTAGAAGAGTTGAATTTCAAACCAGAAACCGTAGCCATGATAATCGGACCGGAAGGCGGATTGGAAAAATCAGAGGTGGAACTGGCTGAGAAGCATGGATGGATTTCCGTTTCTTTGGGTTCCAGAATTTTAAGAACAGAAACGGCAGGTATGGCAGCTTTAACTGCAATCATGTACCATTTGGAGGAATTGGAATGATAACAGCTCCACTTAAGAAAGTGGCTTTTTATACATTAGGTTGTAAGACAAATCAATATGACACCGAGGCCATGCAGGAGGAGTTTAAAAGAAATGGCTATCAAATTGTGGGTTTTGAGGAAATATCCGATGTCTATGTGGTAAATACCTGTACTGTAACAAATCTGGGGGACAGGAAGTCCAGGCAGATGATTCGCAGAGCACATCGCAATAATCCTTATGGCATAATTGCCGTGGTTGGGTGCTATGCACAGCAGGCAGCCGAAGAGGTTTTGTCCATACCCGGGGTGAAAGTAGCTGTAGGAACCAAAAACCGGAAAAAAATTGTTGAATATGTGGAAATGGCAGCGGCCACGAACAGCAGCATCAATGCTGTGGAAGACATTATGAAGGTAAGGGAGTTTGAGGATACCCCAATTGAATCTTTTATCGGGAAGACCCGGGGAGTACTCAAAATTCAGGAAGGCTGTAACCAATATTGTTCTTACTGTATAATACCTTATGCCAGAGGGCCTGTTCGCAGCAGAAAACCTGAAAGTGTTTTGGAAGAGGTAAATCGTCTGGCAGCTGCAGGTTTTAAAGAAATTGTTCTTACCGGAATTCATATTGCATCCTATGGAAGGGACTTAAAGAATACCAATCTTTTGGATTTACTTGTGAAAATCCATTTGGTGAACGGAATAGAGCGAGTTCGTCTGGGTTCATTGGAACCCACCCTTCTGTCTGATGAATTCATTCAGACTGTTAAAAAACTGCCTAAAGTATGCAGACATTATCATATTTCGCTGCAAAGCGGGTGTGATGCCACCTTAAAGCGGATGCATCGGAGATATAGTGCCTCAGAGTATAAGAAAATTGTAGAAAATTTACGCAACCAGATTCCTGAAACGGCAGTTACAACAGATATTATGGTAGGATTTCCCGGTGAAACCGAGGAAGAATTCAACGAAACATATGCCTTTGTAAAGGATATTGGTTTCAGTAAAATTCATGTATTCTCTTATTCCCCCAGAAAAGGCACGCCTGCTGCCTCATACGATGATCAGGTGCCGGCTGATGTCAAAAATACACGTAGCAAGAAATTGATAGCCTTGGGTCATGATCTGGAGCAGGCCTTTATGAACAGATGGATGAACAGGCAGGTAAAGGTGCTTTTTGAAGAGGTTCATCCGGAAAAAGATGGTTATTATGAAGGATATACCGAACAGTATATTCGAGTTGCAGTACCGGGAGATGCCCGGCTGGAAGGTAAGCTGCTGAATGTATATACAGAAAAAATAGAAAAAGATTGTCTTGTAGGAAGATTAATATAAAATATTATATATAAACAAAAACAGGAGGATATTTTAATATGGATAATTGTCTGTTTTGCAGGATTGTTAAAAGAGAGATTCCATCTAAAATTGTTTATGAGGATGATTTGGTATTATGCTTCCAGGATATAGCGCCAAAAGCACCGGTACATTTGCTGCTTATTCCTAAGGTCCATGTGGCATCCTTGAATGATCTTAAAGATGAACATAAAGACGTAATGGCACATCTGACTATGGCAATTCCTCAAGTAGCCGAAAAGATGGGTATTAAAGAGTCCGGGTATCGGGTAGTGGTTAATTGCGGCAAGGATTCCGGACAGGAAGTTGCTCATTTGCACTATCATATACTGGGCGGCAGGTCTTTTGGGAACACCTTTGGTTAATATGCAATTATTAACCTGATGTTAGTTTAAAAGGATCAGTTTGTCCGGCATGATAAGAGTATGGACAAAACACCGGTTGACATGATTAAAATTTCTACGGTATAATGTCTTATGACATGGCATCGACTAATTCCCAATTATTAACAGCCCGTATTATGGGTAATCGTGCTAGCGGAGGGAGGGAATGCAAGATGTCCGAAGTCAGAGTAAGGGAAAATGAATCCTTGGAAAGTGCTTTAAGACGATTCAAGAGACAATGCTCCAGAGCTGGTGTGTTGGCTGAAGTACGTAAACGCGAACACTATGAAAAGCCCAGTGTACGGAGGAAGAAAAAGTCGGAGGCTGCTCGCAAGAATGCAAGAAAGAAAAAGTACTAAGCCTTCCTTGGCAGCTTATTAAAAAACAACATGCCTTGAAGCTTTAATGGTTATATGTTTTATAATAAAAAACAAGGCACTACAAATATTAAAGTTGGGAAATAACAGGTGCCGGCAATTATATCAGAATTTTACCGGATATCAGACAAACGGAAACCCGATAACAAGTCGGGTTTTTTCGATTTTAAAAGATACATCTGAGAGTCTGGGTTTTTGACTCTTATTTTTATAAAATTCTGTGGATGGAAGGAATTTATAATTGTATGACGAATAAAGTTAATAGAGAAGCGGAACAGGGTATGAATAACTTGCAAGACAAAACTTCTGAAAGCTGGGAATGAGCAATGAGGCGGACAAATTTTACAGTTTATATTCTGCTGATTGTTATACTAACATCTATTATTCCTGTAATCGGTCAGGCACAAGGTGCAGGCCGAATATATGCGGTTTCAATTGATGGTGAAATAACGCCTGCCATGGCTGCATATCTGATCAGGCAATTAGAACAGGCCCATCTGTCAAATGCTGATGGAATTATAATAGATATATCGACTTTAGGCGGTCAGGTAGATGCTGCCAAAGAAATGAAGGATGCCATACTTGCATCTGAAATACCTGTAACAGTTTTCATAGGCACCCGGGCTATTTCTGCCGGCGCTTTGATAGCAATTGCAGCAGATACTATTATTATGGCACCGGGCAGTCATATGGGGGCAGCAGAGCCAATTCCGCTTACTGAAAAAACCCTGGCTTATGTGAGCGGTGAGTTTCGTACAACTGCAGAGGCAAAAGGCCGTGATCCTTTAATAGCAGCAGCCATGGTAGATAAAAACATAGATGTACCGGGCTATCCCAGAGGGAAACTGGTTGATATGACAGCCCAGGAAGCTGTCGATATGGGTTATGCTGATGCTGTGCTTGGAGATATGGAAGCTGTTTTGGAGTATATGGGCTGGGACGATGCAGACATAGTCAAAACAGAGCCGGACACTAAGATTAAAATTGCTCAATTTCTTACCCGAAGTGATGTAACCGCCGTTATTCTGACCATAGCAATGATTGCCATGGTTATCGAAATTCTTGTACAGGGCTTTGGGATTCCGGGCATTATCAGCATAATTGCTTTTATGCTTTATTTTGGCGGAGGTGTTGTGGCCGGTAATACTGAGTGGTGGTCGGTGTTTCTGTTTGGATTAGGCATCATATTGCTTATTATTGAACTTTTCATACCAGGGTTTGGGATTTTTGGCATAGGCGGCATTATTTCTCTGGGAGTCAGTATTATATTTGCCTCTCCTACGCCTGTGCAAGGCCTATATACCTTGGGTACTGCTCTGGTGGCAACTGTTTTACTCACACCGATTCTTTATAAGGTGCTTGGAGGAGCAAAATTATTCCGCCGTTTAGTATTGCAGGAATCGGAAACAATAGATAAGGGTTATACCAGTCAGCCTGAGGGTTCATTCTCTCATTTGAAGGGCAAAAGCGGGGTAACGGTAACACCTATGCGGCCTGCAGGCACCATACTCATCGACGGCGAAAGATGGGATGCCATGTCTGATGGCAGCTTTCTGCCTTCAGGTTCCAGGATTAAAGTCGTAGAAATCCAAGGGTCGAAAATTATTGTTACAGCGGAGGAATAATAGGCCAAGAGGCCATTATTATAATAACTGAAAAGGAGATGAAGTTATGCTGTTAAATGGGCTAATATCGGCAGGGAGCGCATTGCCGCAAGGTGCTCTATTTATATTGGGTGTAATTATAGTCATTATTATTGTGCTGGCTATTATACTCACCTTTGTACCATTAGGTCTCTGGATATCTGCTCTTGCAGCCGGCGTCAAAATAGGAATTTTTGATCTCATAGGCATGAGGCTGCGCCGGGTAATTCCTAATAGAATCGTCAATCCATTAATTAAGGCAACAAAAGCAGGACTGGCAGTGAGCGTAAACAAGCTGGAAGCTCATTACCTGGCTGGAGGTAATGTTGATCGGGTTATTGATGCGCTTATAGCGGCACAGAGGGCCAATATCCCCTTGGAATTTGAAAGAGCGGCTGCTATTGATCTGGCAGGACGTGATGTGCTGGAAGCAGTACAGATGAGCGTTAATCCTAAAGTGTTAGAGACACCTAAGGTATCTGCTGTGGCTAAGGACGGTATTGAAGTCATTGTAAAAGCAAAGGTCACAGTTCGTGCCAATATCGACCGTTTAGTCGGCGGCGCCGGTGAGGCAACCATTCTCGCCCGTGTTGGCGAAGGAATTGTTACAACAGTAGGTTCTTCAGACAGTCATAAGCAGGTATTGGAAAACCCGGACAGTATATCTCAAACAGTATTGAACAAGAGCCTGCACTCAGGTACTGCCTTTGAAATCCTGTCCATCGATATCGCTGATGTGGATGTAGGCAGGAATATCGGTGCTCAGTTGCAAACCGACCAGGCAGAAGCTGACAAAAGAGTATCCCAGGCCAAAGCTGAGGAGAGAAGGGCTATGGCAGTTGCTCTGGAACAGGAGAACAGAGCAGCCATCCAGGAAATGAGAGCCAAGGTAGTTGAAGCAGAGGCTGAAGTACCCAAGGCTATGGCAGCGGCCCTCAGAGAAGGCAAGATTGGTGTTATGGATTATTATCATATGAGAAATATAATGGCTGATACCGAAATGAGGAATTCTATTTCAAGGATGGGCAAAGAAACTTCGCCTGAGCCGGAAAAATAAGACAGATCCAGTAGGAGGAGTTATTACACAGCCCTCGAAAGGATGATGAACTTGGAGATAATTATCATCTTTATTATAATCACTATTATTGGGAATCTGATAAAGGCTGCAGGACAGGCTCAGCAGCAAACCAGGAGACAGTATACAGGAATTCCGAAATCGGGTGGATATTCAGCTGAAGGAACAGATGAGACATATTCGTCTTCTATGAGTGTGCCCCAATATGAGGCAGGCTTACCGTCTGATAAAGTGTCTTATAACCCGGAAGCGAGAAATGTTACATTCTCCGAATCTTCAGCTCCTATGGCTGCAACAGGGCCGGCGGCAGACGATGATGCATATGATATTGCAGAAAGAGAACAGCATAGAATAGATTTTTCCGAAAAGAGCATCATCAACGCTATAGTGTTAGCTGAACTGCTGGCGCCGCCCAAAGCATTAAGAAAATATAAATAACATAGGCCAGATTTTATTTAACAACCGGAATGTTTCATTCCGGTTTTTTGTTGCTTTTTTCTCTCTGCTTCTATCCATGGAATTCACTGCATATTATCTATTGTTGGGGGTGAATTTATGCGCAGAAAAAAACTGGAAAGCATGAAATCCAATCTTTCAGAAATATTTGATCTTCCCAAAGATATTATGTTGAACCTGCCCAGGATCAGCATGATAGGCAATAATCAAATGATGGTAGAAAACCATAAGGGAATTATAGAGTACACCCCTCAAAGGATACGTGTTAATTCTTCAATAGGTGTCATAAGGATACAAGGAAAAGATATGCAATTAAAAAATATTGCATCCGATGACATTATGATAACCGGAGAAATCAAGATGCTTGAATATATTTAAAGCTTCTGTCATCAAAACAAGGAGTGACACAAATATATGTTTCTTCACATCCTGTGGAATTTTTTAATCGGCTATGTGGTTATACAGGTAGAAGGTCTGTCATTGGAAAAGTTTATAAACCTAACTGTAGTAAACAACATATATCTTTGGGGTATACGCCGGCAAAGCTATGCAATCTTAACTGCTAAAGTAAACATTCGTGATTTTCGGCAATTACGTCATATATCCCGCAAAATACGCTGCAGAATCCGTATTGTGGACAAAAAAGGCCTGCCTTTTATTTTATACAGATATAGAAACCGCAAGATGCTGGCAGTTGGAATGGTGCTTTTTTTAATAATCATATTTGGATTATCTTCTTTTGTATGGACAGTTGAGGTTGAAGGCGTGGAATCAGTAAATCAGCAAAAATTGCTGTCAGAGCTTTATGAACTGGGAGTCAGGCCCGGAGTTCCTAAAGCATCAATAGACACATTATACATTGAAAATCAATTGGTGATTCGAATATCTGGGCTGTCCTGGGCAAGCCTGGAGATACGTGGAAGCAAAGCGATTTTAAGAGTAAAAGAATCTGTGCCGCCTCCTGCTCTGGTTAAGAAAGATAAACCAAGCAATATTGTAGCAGCCAAAGACGGCATAATTGAAAGCATGATTGTTCTGGACGGGCAGGCCGTTGTTAAAGAAGGTCAGACAGTAAAAAAAGGTCAGCTCCTGGTAAGCGGAGCAATAGATCATCCTGATACCAACGGAGTTCGTTATGTTTATTCAATGGCTAGAATAATGGCCAGGACATGGTATGAAGAAAAAGTGGTATTATCATTAAAAGAACCTTATCGTTTCAGAACCGGCAGGAAAGCCGAAGTCAGATATATAGGTTGGGAACGCCTTAAAATACCTTATTACAAGGAAGAGGTTCCCTTTTTTGAATATGACTTGATAGTGGAAAATGACGGTATATTTATAAAGGAAATATATCATGAGGTTGAGATTCGATATTGGGACAGGGACATACAAAAGGCAAAGAAAAAACTTGAGGAAATGGCTGATCAGACGGTTAAAAAGAGTATACCTCCGGGGGCAAAAATCGTTGACAAAAAGTTGAAATACGATATGATAGAAAGTGACAAGATCATAGCTGTTATATATATAGAAGCTTTGGAAGATATAGCTATGCAACAGAGCATGGTTAATTAACAGGAGGCATTGGTGTTTGAGCAATATTATGACAGAAAGGTTTATTGACATTGATAGTATAGAGGTTTTAATGACTTTATTCGGCAATTTTGATCAGAATGTTAATTTTATTGAAGATGAAATTGGTGTACACATTTCTGCCAGAGAAACACAGCTTAGAATTTCAGGAGAAGAAGCCAATGTCAAGCTAGCGGAAAGTGTTATATACAAACTTCTGGATTTGATCAGAAACAAGGAAACTCTTAATATGTCTCGCATAGGATATGCCATTCAGCTGGTAAGATCCGGTCATGAGGATGCAATCAATGAATTAATGACAGACATTATATGTGTTAATCATAAAGGTAAACCAATTCGTTGCAAAACCTTGGGACAGAAGCGCTATGTAAATGCTATTTCCAAAAATGATATAGTATTCGGCATCGGCCCTGCCGGAACAGGAAAAACGTATCTGGCCATGGCTATGGCAGTCACTGCCTTTAAGAGCAAGCAAGTAAGCCGCATCGTTCTGACCCGTCCTGCCGTAGAAGCAGGGGAAAAGCTTGGCTTCCTGCCAGGTGACCTGCAAAACAAAGTTGATCCTTATCTTCGCCCCTTGTATGATGCCTTATATGATTTGATGGGGCCTGATACCTATTTGAAGTTGATAGAACGAGGAGTGATAGAAGTTGCACCCCTTGCTTATATGAGAGGACGTACTTTGGACGATTCATTTATAATACTGGATGAAGCCCAGAATACCACTTCGGAACAAATGAAGATGTTCCTTACCAGACTTGGCAATAATTCCAGGGCAGTAATAACCGGGGATATAACTCAGATTGATCTTTCTCACGGAAAAAGCTCCGGATTGATAGAGGCTGCTAAGGCACTTAAGGATGTTAAGGGTTTGGAATTTGTTTATTTGACCCATAAGGATGTTGTACGCCATCAGCTGGTTATGAGAATTATAGAAGCATATGGCGAATATGAAAAGAAAAAGGAAAAAGGCACTGAAAAGGATTTGACGAAGAGGGATTAATTATGAGTCAGCCAGTCACGGCAAAAAGGAATAATTCAAATAAAAGGATTCAACCATTAAGGTTTTTGTTTCATCCTTTTTTTGCGGATGTTATAATAGGTGTTCTGGTATTCCTTACAGTATATTTTATAGTGCTTACTGCCGTTACTCCCGAGCGTTATGAGCTTAAGGCAGGAGATATACCCAGTGTGCCGATAGCTGCCCCAAGAGATATAGAAGATAAACTGGCTACCGAAGAAGCGATTGAATTGGCCAAACAGCAGGTAAATGATATTTATACTTTGGATCAGGCTATAACAACATCCGTAATAGAAGAAATAGAAGATATTTTTAACGGCATAGATACGATTCGGGGCAAAGCTGCAGAAAAACTTACTCAGTGGGAAGAGAACCAGAGGAAGCTTCAGCAGGAACTTCAACAGCAGGAAACTTCCGGAGAATTGTCAGGAGAAGAGAGCATTGATCAGTCAATTCAGCAAACTCCGGTCGGACAGTCTCAAGAGAACGGCAATGAGACAGATGCTGTCAGGTCTCAAGAAGGTACTTCTGAGATACCCGACCCTGATTATTATGAACTATATGATGCCGCCTTCATACAGGAAATGCAGGAAATATTTCCTTTGCGCATATCAGAAGACGATATACGAACCATAATAATGCCTGATCAAAGGGAACTAAACCAATTGAAGCAAACCATCACCGCTAATCTGGAAGAAATGATGGGAAAAGGCATAAAACAGGAACAATTGGCTGAATTCAAATCTGATTTGCGGGATACAATACAGGCCATGGCAATTCCCAACGAGTTAAAACTTCTTGGTTTTAATATTGCAGTTCCCAGATTAAAAGCTAATTTGCTTTTCGACCCGGACAAAACCTTGATTGAAAAGAACAATGCTGCTGCCGCAGTGGAAAAGGTAATATACAAAAAAGGTCAGTTTATAGTACAGGCAGGGCAGCCTATTACAGAATCACAAATTCTAATGTTAAGTGAGCTGGGTTTGTTGGAGAATAATAAAGTGGATATTTCCTTCCATATTGGGGTTGCCCTTTCTGTTATTATTTCTATAAGCATTTTTGCAGTGTATCTGATATTCTTCGAAAAGAGTTTGTTATATAAACCTCATCTTATTCTGCTGTCAGGAGTTATTTTATGTCTTGTAGCAGGTTTGACATATGTCGCTGATCTTTTTAACAGCTATCTTATACCGTCTGCGATGGCAGGGATACTTATAACAATATTGATTAATCATAAAGCAGGTGTTGTGGTAAATATCGTTATGACGCTTTTAGCCGGTCTTATTACCGGAGGACAGTTATCTCCAGCAGCCATGACTATTGTCGGTGGGCTGGCAGGCATAAGCATGTTGAAGTCAATTCATCAAAGAAGCACCTTAATATGGGCAGGCATTGGCGTTGCAATATGCAATATCCTGTTTGTGACCGCATTTGAGATGTTGTCACAGGGCGGGTGGGCGCAGCCTATATACAACTCGTTATGGGCCGGTTTGAGCGGCTTGCTTACAACAGTGCTGACTATTGGTACCCTGCCTATATGGGAAACTCTTTTCGGGGTGGTTACCCCTATTAAACTGATAGAGCTTGGCAACCCAAACCATCCTCTGTTAAAGAGACTTTTGGTTGAAACCCCAGGCACATATCATCACAGCATTATTGTAGCCAACCTGGCTGAGAGCGCTGCAGATGCCATTGGCGGCAACGGCCTTCTTGCCAGAGTGGGTGCTTATTATCATGATATAGGCAAGCTGGAGCATCCCTATTTCTTTAAAGAAAACCAGCTTACAAAAGAGAATCCGCATGACAGGCTGGAGCCTGAGCTCAGTGCGCGTATCATAACTTCCCATGTCACAGACGGTGTTGAACTGGCCAAGAGGTATAAAGTGCCCGCTGTTATTCAGGATTTTATTCGGGAGCACCATGGAACTCAACCGGTAATATATTTCTATCACAAGGCAAAAAATCAGGGAGAAGAGGTTGCCTTGGAGGATTTTTGTTATTCCGGTCCAAAGCCTCAAAGCAAGGAAACTGCCATTGTAATGATGGCCGATACCGTTGAAGCTGCTGTGCGCGCTATGACCGACTATTCAGCATCAAAAGTTGAAACGTTGATTCGAAAACTGATTCGGGCCAAATTTGATGACGAACAATTTGATGAATGTGATCTTACTATTAAGGATATGAATACAATAGCGGTAACGTTCAAAAATGTTATCAGCGGTATTTTCCATGAACGGGTGGAATACCCTGCAGTAGATATTAAGGCGGAAAGGGCGAAATTATTGGATGAAGCTGCTAATTGACAATCAAACGAGCAAATACGGAGATTATCAGTCCTTTTTCGAATCTGTTCTGTATGAAACAATAAATCATTTAGCTATAGGGTCTGCAGTTGAGGTCAGTCTGGTGCTTACCAATAATGACGGCATTCGCATCCTGAATCGTGAATATCGTGGAATAGACAAGCTTACCGATGTGCTTTCTTTTCCAATGTATGACCTTAATCCATATGACAAAGATAAAAAAACCTGGCTCGCAGAATTGGAATACAATCGAAAGATAACATGCGGAGCAGAAGACCTGCCTATTGGTGATATTGTTATTTCCGTGGAAAAAGCTGAAGAGCAGGCAAGAGAATTTGGTCACAGTCTCAGAAGAGAACTGGCCTTCCTTATGATACATGGTATTCTGCACCTTTTGGGTTATGACCATGAAATAGGTCAGGCTGAAGAAAATGAAATGGAAGCTTTGCAAGAGGAGATTTTGCAAAAGCTTAATCTGCCCAGGGTTTAACGGAAGGTTTGATAAAGTTGGAGATCAAACAATTAATAAAGAAAGCACTGTGCGCAAGGGAATATGCATATGCTCCCTATTCAGAGTTCAGGGTAGGAGCTGCTGTATTATGCAGCGACGGCAGTGTTTTTACCGGAGCAAATATTGAAAATGTGAGCTTAGGAGCTGCTAATTGTGCAGAACGAACTGCAATTTTCAAAGCTGTATCTGAAGGGAAACGCAGCTTTGAAGCCATAGCTGTTGCTTCGGATATGGACAGGCTTATTTACCCATGCGGAATTTGCAGGCAAGTATTAGCAGAGTTTAAGGTGCCTGTTGTCATAGCAGCTGATAATAAAGGGAATTATAGAGTTTATAAGTCGGAAGAGTTATTGCCTCATGCTTTCATTGAATTTCACACATCTAAAGAAAAAAGGAAGTGATTTATTGTCAGAATTCCGTTCTGGATTTGCAGCAATTATTGGAAGGGCTAATGTGGGAAAATCATCGCTTATGAACGCTCTGATTGGAGAAAAGCTGGCTATTGTATCCGATAAACCTCAAACTACCCGTAATCGTATTCAGGGAGTATTAACAAGGCAGAATTATCAGATTGTTTTTGTGGATACACCGGGAATACATAAACCGAAGAACAAATTAGGGGAGCATATGGTTAAAACAGCCCAGAATGCACTTTCCGGCATGGAGGTAGTTTTGTTTGTAGTCGATATTGCTGATGGAATCGGTTATGGAGATCATAAAATAGTTGAATGGCTTAAAGACTCACCTGAACCTGTTATTTTAGTTGCAAACAAGATTGATATTGCTGATAAGGAAAGAGCAAATGCTCAGATAGAGGACTTCCAAAGAAGGATGAATTTCGATGACGTAATTGCTGTTTCAGCACTGAATGGTACTAATATACAGACATTGGAAAAGAAGCTTTACGAGTATCTGCCGGAAGGACCTAAGTATTACCCTGATGATATGATGACAGATCAGCCTGAGCGGGTAATTCTTTCGGAGATTATACGGGAAAAGGCGCTGCATCTGCTAAAAGAAGAAGTACCCCATGGCATAGGTGTGGATATAGAAAGTATCGAAGATCGGGAGGGAAGAGATCTTACTGAGGTGAGGGCATCAATTATTTGTGAGAAATCCTCGCATAAGGGTATTATTATTGGTAAAGGCGGCAAGATGCTTAAAGCCATTGGAAGCCTCTCCCGGGCTGATATGGAAAAATTTCTTGGAACCCAGGTTTATTTGGAGCTGTTTGTGAAAGTTAAAGACAATTGGAGAAATGACTTAAGAACAATGAGGGAGTTGGGTTATGACATCCGAAAGTCCTAGTTTAGATATATGAAAATTATCTATTGCAAACGGATTAATTTACATTGGATAGGGTCTTTTTGCTCTGGGAAGGCTAGGAACGGAACGATAATCCACATAAAAAGGAGGCAGTTTAAGTTGTTGCAGTTATTGTGGAGTATGTTCGAAAAAACAGGTCATATAAGTGCCTATATGTTTTACAGGGCTTTGGAGAAAGAACCCTATAGTGATGAGAATATGGCAGATTTGAGCAGCAGTGCAGACAAATATGAAGATTCAAAAAAGGATGAGAAAATTTAGTATGAGACAAATCCGAACTGAAGGGATTGTGCTTAGGGTAAAAAATCGGAATGAATCCGATCGTCTGTTAACAGTTTTATCCCCCGATTTAGGCAAAATTCTTATATTAGCAAGAGGGGCAAGGAAACCCAAAAACAGGTTTCTTACCTATTCACAACTTTTTTGCCATGGCGAAATTATGTTGCTGCCTTATCGTGAAATATATATATTAAACCAGACTGATGTAAAAAATACATTTTTTGATATACGAGGTGATTTGGATAGATTATATTCCGCAACCTATATAGTCAATCTGGCAGAAGCGATAGCGACTGCGGGGGAAAATAATCTTCCCTTGTTTACATTGCTTTTGTATGGATTATCCCATTTATCCTACGGAGATTGCCTTCCATTGGATATAACCCTTCTGACTGAAATAAAGATACTGCAGATCAGCGGTTTTCAACCTGCAATATTGGTTAAGGAAACGGGAAAATTCCTCGATGGTGGAATTCCCGTAGATGATGATACTGCCAGTATCATACAAGCTGTTTTGGATTCTGACCTGGGTCAGACTTATAAGATGCCTTTATCATCAAATGTAAGAAAGGATCTTAACAAGGTACTGCCCGCTTATATTCAACAAAAGCTTGAGCTGCAAATTCAGTCCAGATCATATCTTGATTTGTTTTCATAAATATATTTTGTATATTAATTCCAAGAAGTGAAATTATATAAATACAACTTACAAGGGGGAATCCTTAATGAGTCAAAAGTATGTTTACCTATTTAATGAGGGCAATGCCAGCATGAGAAACCTATTAGGAGGAAAAGGAGCAAATCTGGCAGAAATGATTGGTATGGGTCTGCCGGTTCCTGAAGGCTTCACAGTTACTACTGAGTCTTGTATGCGCTACTATGAAGATGGACAAGTGTTGTCTGATGATATAATTTCTCAGATATATGCTGCTATGGAAAAACTGGAGCAAGTTTCAGGAAAAAAATTTGGTGATAAAGAAAATCCATTTTTGGTTTCTGTACGCTCCGGCGCACGTGTTTCCATGCCAGGCATGATGGATACCGTTTTAAATTTAGGTTTGAATGATGATACGGTAGAAGGCCTTGCTGTATTAACAAACAACGAACGATTTGCCTATGACTGCTACTTAAGATTTATTCAAATGTTTTCAGATGTAGTAATGGGTATTGAAAGATCAAAATTTGATGCTGTATTAAATGAAATTAAGGAAAAGTACAGCAAAGAATCCAATGAAGAACTCACAGCAGAACATTTGAAGGAAGCAGCAAAGAAATACAAGGAACTGTATAAGCAGGAAAAAGGGATGGAATTTCCGCAGGAGCCAAAAGAACAGCTGATAGAAGCAGTTAAGGCTGTATTCAGGTCCTGGAACAATCCCAGGGCTATAGTTTACAGGAGAATGAATGACATACCGGGCAACTGGGGAACTGCTGTTAATGTACAGTTAATGGTATTCGGTAATCTGGGTAATGACTCCGGTACAGGTGTTGCTTTTACTCGTAATCCCTCTACGGGTGAAAAGGAGCTTTATGGTGAGTTCCTGATGAATGCCCAGGGTGAAGACGTGGTAGCAGGAATCAGAACACCAAATCCGATTTCTGATTTACAAAAGACTAACCCTGAGGTATACGATCAGTTTGTAAATATAGCCAAGAGGCTGGAGTTACATTATCGTGACATGCAAGATATGGAGTTTACTATAGAAAGAGGCAAGCTTTATATTCTTCAGACGCGTAATGGCAAGAGAACCGCGCAAGCAGCAGTAAAGATAGCGGTAGATCTGGTATCTGAAGGTCTGCTTACAAAAGAAGAAGCAATTATGAAAGTAGAACCGAAACAATTGGAAACTTTGATACATCCTTCTTTCAAACCCGAAGCCTTGAAAAAAGCCAAGCCAATTGCAAAAGGTCTGCCTGCATCACCCGGCGCAGCTGTCGGTTCTATATATTTCTCGGCAGAAAAAGCAAAAGCAGCAGCTGATAGAGGAGAAAAAGTTGTGTTAGTCCGTGAGGAAACTTCACCTGAAGATATCGAAGGCATGTATGCATCGGAAGGTATTCTTACCTCCCGCGGTGGCATGACTTCTCATGCAGCTGTTGTGGCACGCAGTATCGGTACATGTTGCGTTGCTGGTTGTTCTGCTGTCAGTGTAAATGAAAAAGCAGGCACCTTAACCGTAAACGGTGTTACTTATAAAGAAGGCGACATAATATCTTTGGACGGAAGCACCGGCTATGTATATGGTGAGGTTATTTCCACTCAGGAACCTGCTGTTACCGGATACTTTAAAACTATAATGGATTGGGCAGATGAAATACGGGATCTGAAAATAAGAACAAATGCCGATTCTCCCAAAGATGCTAAGCAAGCAGTGGAGTTTGGTGCCGAAGGTATTGGACTGTGCCGTACAGAGCATATGTTCTTTGATGCTGAAAGAATTCCGGCTTTCCAGAAGATGATAGTTGCTTCCAGTCCACAGGAAAGAAGAAAGGCATTGGACCAGATACTGCCTATGCAAAAAGAGGACTTCAAAGGTGTTTATGAGGTTATGAAGGACAGGCCTGTTACCATACGACTCCTTGATCCTCCGCTCCATGAATTCCTGCCCCATGAGGATGCGGACATAGAAAAACTGTCATCGGAACTGGGAATCAGTTTTGAGCGTCTGAAGGGAGTAGTTGCAAACCTGAAGGAACTAAATCCTATGCTGGGTCATCGCGGTTGTCGTTTGGCCGTTTCATACCCTGAAATTGCCGAGATGCAGACCCGGGCAATCATTGAAGCTGCATTGGAAGTTAAAAAGGAAAAAGGATATGATATAGTTCCAGAAATAATGATTCCCCTTGTTTGTGAATTGAAGGAATTGCAATATGTAAAAAATACTATTGTAGATACAGCAAATAAAGTGATTGAGGAATCAGGTGTCGAGCTTAAATATCTGGTAGGTACAATGATAGAGATTCCGAGAGCAGCACTGACTGCAGATGAAATAGCCAAGGAAGCAGAATTCTTCTCATTTGGCACCAATGATCTGACCCAAATGACTTACGGATTGAGCCGTGACGATGCCGGAAGGATTCTTGAAGACTATTACGAGGCTGGAATCTTTGAAGCCGATCCCACAGCCAAGCTTGATCGGACAGGTGTAGGTAAGTTAATGCAGATCGCAGTGGAACTTGGGCGCAAGACACGGCCTGACATTAAACTTGGTATCTGTGGTGAACATGGCGGTGACCCTGACTCCATAGAATTCTGCCATATGCTGGGTCTGGACTATGTATCTTGTTCTCCTTACCGGGTGCCCATTGCCAGACTTGCTGCTGCACAGGCAAAAATTAAACATAGTAAGTAAAGCAGCAAAAATCAGATGAAATTGAAAATAAAGATCAGTATTCTTATTATATCTGTTTAAGCAGAATCAGGGGTATTGTCACTTAATAAGACTAAGGGGCAATACCTTTTTTATGCAAACAAGAAGCATATTAAATAACTAAAAGCAGGATTAAATATCCTTGTTGTGGTATATATATACTAGCAATCAGGAAATTGGGGTTTAAAGCCGTAAATCGGAAGATACAGATCTAAAGCCGGGGATCGTCTGATATACCGGCAGATTGGAGGTTGCAGCATGATTCGGGAGGTATTGGAAGAGCTGGAGGAAAGAAATCTGTCTCCGCTGGCTGCAAAAAGCAGGAATAGCAAAGGACGCATGCGTCCCTCCGATCCCTGTGACATTCGAACAGAGTTTCAAAGAGATCGGGACAGAATCCTCCACTGTAAATCTTTCAGAAGGTTAAAGCATAAGACCCAGGTATTTATATCCCCGGAAGGCGATCATTACCGGACCCGTTTAACTCATACCCTGGAGGTATCACAGATTGCACGTACTATAGCCCGTGCTCTTCGTCTAAATGAAGATTTAACAGAGGCAATGTCTTTGGGCCACGATCTTGGACATACCCCATTTGGACATACCGGTGAACGTCTGCTTAACGAGATTTCCTCTAAAGGATTCCAGCACAATAAGCACAGCCTCCGAGTTGTGGATGTTTTGGAAGGAAATAATGGGCTGAATTTGACCTGGGAGGTTCGGGATGGAATTTTGAATCATACAAAATCTGGAAAACCATCTACTTTAGAAGGGCAAGTATTGTCATTAAGCGATCGTATTGCGTATATCAACCATGATATCGATGATGCAATCAGAGCCAGGATTATATCACAGGAAGATTTACCGAGAGATTGTATAGAGATTCTTGGTAAAACTCATAATGAAAGAATAGATACAATGGTGAAGGATATTATATACAATAGCGCAGGGAAAGACAGGGTGGCAATGAGCCCCTTAATAGGAGAGGCTACGGAAAAGCTTCGGAATTTTATGTTTCAGGCAGTATATATTGATTCTTTTGCCAAGGCTGAAGAAAAAAAGGCTATGTATGTCCTGGAAGAGTTGTTTAAGCACTTTATACGGCATCCGGATACCCTTCCAAAAGAATATAGGGCTTATATATGTCAATATGGCGAAGAACAAGCAGTTTGTGACTATATTGCTGGGATGACTGACCGCTATGCCCTAAGAGTCTTCCATGAATTATTTATACCTTCCTCATGGAGTCAGATCTAATTAATTTGAACCCTGCAGGAATATATAAAATAATGTCGAATTGTGTATATGTATGTGTTTTCTTGTATTATGGTTTGGAAAAATTTGATAGTACTGGATGAATAAAAAAGAAGGAAAATTTAATGATTTGGCGAACATATATATACGGAAACAGACGGAAACAGGTGAAGTGTATTGATATGGTTTCCCGAAGACTGGATTGATGAGGTGGTATCAAGAAACGATATCGTAGATGTTGTAAGCGAATATGTGGCATTGAAGCCCAGCGGAAGAAGCTATTTTGCCCTATGTCCGTTTCATAATGAAAAGACAGCATCCTTTCATGTATCACCAGAGAAACAAATATATCATTGTTTTGGGTGTGGTGAGGGGGGCAATGTCGTTACCTTTGTAATGAATATGGAACGGATGGACTTTATTGAAGCCATGAAATATCTGGCAGAACGAGCCGGTGTTTCCCTTCCTGAAGGCACTGATGCAAAGCGTGCTGCTCAGGAACAGAATGAAAGGCAGCATTTATACGATATCAATAAAGAATGTGCCCGTTTTTTTCATCAGAATCTGATGAAAGCTGAAGGGAAGAGAGCTCTCGATTATCTCTATTCCCGCGGGCTGGATATGCATACAATAAGAAAATTTGGCTTGGGATATGCTCCAAGCAGCTGGAATAGTGCCAGAGACCATCTGCTAAAAGTAGGTTATACCGACGAACAGTTGTTAAAAGCCGGAATCACTGTTCAAGGCAGTGATAAAGAAAGTATTTACGACAGATTTCGCAATCGGATCATGTTTCCGATTTTCAATAGAAGAGGTGCCATACTGGGTTTTGGAGGCAGAGTTTTGGATGATTCCCTGCCTAAATACCTTAATTCCCCCGATACTCCTGTATTTAACAAAAGCAGAAACCTCTTCGGATTACACCTTGCCGCAAAAGTAAAACCATTGGAATTTTTAATTCTTGTGGAAGGTTATATGGATGTAATTTCATTGCATCAGTTTGGGTTTTCGCAGGCTGTGGCAACATTGGGCACCTCATTGACGGCAGAGCAGGCCAAGCTAATGCGGCGGTATAGTCCTGATATATATATTGCTTATGATGGTGATACATCCGGCCAAAAGGCTGCTATGCGCGCACTTGATATATTACAGGAAGCAGGCTGTAAACCGCGTGTTATGGAGTTTCCAAAAGAACTGGATCCGGATGAGATACTCAAAATGTATGGGCCTGAATACTTCCGAAAGCTTATGGATAAAAGTCTGCCCTTTATCGAATACAAACTATTCAAGCTGCGTAAACAACATGATTTAAATTCCGTAGAAGGTAAAGTAAAGTATGCAAGTGCTGCAGCAGAAGTACTTGCGACAGTTGAAAATTACATTGAGAGAGATGCTTATATAAAGGAATTGGAATCATTATTAGGTATCCGCTCACGGGCTATATATGATCAGATTGCAAAAGTACAAGCCGCAGGGCAGAAGCAAATTAAGCAGCAAAGGAATAGGACTGGTAATTATAGGTATACTAAAAACAAATTAAGTTCAAGCGTCCTGAAGCCCGGTACAATCAGAGCTGAAGCTTATTTAGTGAACCTTATGGTACAGGATGCATCTATAGCCCGAAAAGTCCTGAAAGGTCTGGAAGGTTTGACTTTACAAGAACCATTATATCAACGGATAGTGGAGATTGTGAAAAACTTGTTGGATAGAAAAGGAGAGGTCAGCGAAGCACAAGTGTTGAACCATTTGGAGTCAAAAGAAGATATTAAGAAATTGGCAGAACTATTTCAAAGAAATATAGAGTATGATAACATAGATATATTTTTATCTGACTGTCTGAATCAGGTTGCTATGGGAATATTGGAGAAACAGAGACGGGAAATACAGGAGGAAATCAACATCATGGACCGGGAAGGCATTCCGGATCCAGTTAGGTATAAATCCTTGCTTAAGGAATTGCAGCTGCTCAATCATAAAATGAGCATCTATAGATTTGGAAAGGAGGGGAATGCGTGAACAACAGAGAAGCGAAAATGGATAAGATTAAAGAGCTCATTAATAAAGGCAAGTCAAAAGGTTCCCTCACTTATAAAGAGATTATGGACATGCTTGAGGAAATCGAACTACAGCCTGAGCAAATTGAAAAAATATATGAAACGCTGGAATCCCTCAATATTGAGGTTATTGATGAAGAAGCATTAGATGATGATTCCATCGTTGAAGATCCGTCGGAAAATATTCCGGAAGGTGTAAATATAGATGATCCTGTGCGCATGTATCTTAAAGAGATCGGAAAGGTTCCCTTGCTGACAGCTGAGGAAGAAGTAGAACTGGCAAAACGCATGGAACAAGGGGATGAAATGGCCAAACGAAAGCTGGTAGAAGCAAATCTCCGTTTGGTGGTCAGCATAGCTAAGAGATATGTTGGCCGTGGAATGTTATTTCTTGATTTGATACAAGAAGGAAACCTTGGGCTTATAAAGGCCGTAGAAAAATTTGATCATAAAAAAGGGTTTAAATTCAGCACTTATGCCACCTGGTGGATTCGACAGGCCATTACCCGAGCCATTGCAGATCAGGCCAGAACCATAAGAATTCCTGTGCATATGGTTGAGACCATCAATAAACTGGTTCGGGTTTCCAGGCAGCTATTGCAGGAATATGGGCGTGAACCCCTCCCGGAGGAAATTGCAGAGGAAATGGGCATACCGGAAGAAAAGGTGCGTGAGATTATGAAAATAGCTCAGGAGCCTGTTTCTTTGGAGACCCCTATTGGGGAAGAGGAGGACAGCCATCTGGGAGATTTTATTCCAGACGAAGATGCACCCGCTCCTGCGGAAGCGGCTGCTTTCACTTTGTTGAAAGAGCAATTGATGGATGTTTTGGATACTCTGACCGATCGTGAGGAAAAGGTATTACGGCTCCGCTTTGGGCTGGATGACGGAAGAGCACGTACTCTGGAAGAGGTAGGCAAAGAATTCGACGTTACCAGGGAAAGAATCCGGCAAATCGAAGCAAAAGCACTGCGAAAGCTTCGCCATCCGAGCAGGAGTAAAAAATTGAAGGATTATCTGGACTAACAGCGGATAACCGCTTATCCGCTGTTGCCGGATTTGCTGTTAACTGTTTTTAAAAAGCACATATTGACACGGAAAGAATCATGGGATATAATTAATATATCCGGGCCTTTAGCTCAGTTGGTTAGAGCAACCGGCTCATAACCGGTCGGTCCGGGGTTCGAGTCCCTGAAGGCCCACCAATATTTAACCGGAAATCTATTCCAACAGGAGACACCGCATAAAACGGTGTTTTTTGCTTTACCTAAGAGGGAAAAAAAGGAGAATAAGCGGCTGTATGAACCTGAAACCTCGATTACAGGCAATTGCTGATATGGTACCTTGTTCTCAGACAGTAGCCGATATAGGTACGGATCACGGTTATATTCCGCTGTCTCTGATACGGAGCGGCCAGGCACAATATGCAATAGCTTCAGATATCAGCAGGGGTTCATTGGATAAAGCAAAGCAGTTGATTTGCCTGCATAATTTAAGCCGCTGCATGGAAACCAGGTTGGGCAATGGATTAAGCGTGTTATCACCCGGAGAAGCTGATGTAATCATTATTGCAGGCATGGGAGGCATACTGATACGGGATATTATAAAGAGGGATGAAGAGATTGCCCGCAGTGCCGGCACATTGATCCTTCAGCCTATGAATTGTCAAGGAGAGTTGCGCAGCTGGCTTCTTTCCAGTGGTTTTATAATAACAGATGAGGAACTTGCAAGGGAAGGCAGCAGATTTTATGAAATTATTACAGCCAAACCCGGTGAAATATCGTCTGAGTATAAAAAGATAGCAGATTATGATATTGGCTGGAAGTTGGTGGAGAAGAAACACCCGTTATTAAATGAATGGTTGGAAAGAAAAATACATGTTTTAGAGGAGATCATTGTCGTACTGGAAAAGGGACAAAGCATGGAAGCGGCAGAACGGTTGAAATACTATGAAGTGAAGTACAGGCAGTTTAAGGAGGTATACAATTGCTCTGTCAGGTAAAAGATTTTATAGAGATAATGGAAAGCATTGCACCGGAATATCTGGCAGAACCTTGGGATAATATAGGACTCCTTATTGGCAGCAGTAAAGCACCGGTTAAAAGAGTCATGATAACTTTGGACGTGACTGCCGATGTTATAAACCATGCTGTAGAAACCAAGTGCGATCTGATAATAAGCCATCATCCTGTAATATTTCAACCTATTAAAGAAGTAAATGATATCACTCAAACAGGGTCTTATATCCTGAAACTGGCAGAGGCTGGCATTTGTGTTTATTCTGCTCATACCAATTTTGATAAGGCCAAGGGCGGAGTCGACGATGTGTTGGCAAAGATTTCAGGACTTAATGATATTAAGCCGCTTATTGCTGATTATGGATCAGACTGCACGGGGACTCCGGGATATTGTCCGTCTATCGGCCGTATAGGAAGACTAGAAGAAAAAATGACGTTGAAAGATTATCTCAAAAAAGTGAAAAAATCATTGTCTGCTGATACAGTTGATTATATAGGGGATCCTTTAAGGGAAATTCAATTGGTTGCTTCAGTTGCCGGAGCCGGTGGAGATTTTATAAAGAAGGCTCAGGAAGCCGGAGCAGATTTATTCATTACAGGAGAAGCCAAATATCACGAAACATTGCAAGTATTAGACGGGAATATGGCATTGGCTGTATTTGGTCACGGAACTACGGAAATTCCTGCCATGATGGATTTAAAACGACGTTTACAAAAGAAAATCCATGAATTACAATGGGATATAGATATAGTAACATCCAAAATGGAAGGAAATTATTTTAGAAGGATAAAGGAGTGAGCCGTGCTTATTCCTTTTTATCTTAATAGAAGGAGGATGCAGAGTATGGAAAGATTGGCCACTCTATGGAAATATCAGGAAATAGATTTGATAATGGATCAATATATTCAGGAAAAAAGAAACTGTAACTCGCGTCAAAAGTTGGTAAAGATCAGAGATTATCTAATAAAGCAGGAAGAGACTTTAATGAGCATGGATAAAGATGCGGTTCGCCGAAGCAATTTATTAAGTAAATTGCAGCAGGATTGCGATGAAATTGATAAACAGATTCAGGAACGAATAAAAAAACTGGAATCCGAAGAATTTGATACGCTTAGTGAACTGGAAGAACTAATGACAGAAGGAATTCAACTTAAAGATAGTATAGCTAAAAAGGAGGCTGAGCTTAAGAGGCTGGCAAAAGATCTGAATAACTTTCAAAGCAAATTAAACAGTATTAGAGGGAGAGTTGCAAAGGCTAAAAAAGAATACCAGGAAATTAAAAAGGTTTACGATAAGGAAGTAGAAGGAATAAATAAAAAACTTGCTGAACAAAAAGAAAAGCGTGATGAAGTTGAAAAAGCAATCAGCAAGGAGTTATTATCAAAATATAAAAATATTAAAGCCGGCAGAACACCTGTAATTACACCCCTGATTGGAAATCAGTGCGGAGGATGTTTTATGAGCCTGGCTTCCTTGGTTGTTCAAAGAGTTAAGGAAAACAAACAAATTGTAGAGTGTGAAAACTGTGGGAGAATTTTATTTGACAAGGAATCTATTTCCGGTTGACGAGAGAATCCGGGTATGTAAAATATATATAGGACATAAGAGTACAATATGTTCAAAAGGTGAGTAAGACAAATGATCGCGGCTGCTTAAATGCAGACGAGGAAAGTCCGAGCTCCATAGGGCAGGATGCTGGGTAATACCCAGTGGAGGCGACTCCAAGGATAGTGCAACAGAAATAGACAGCGTTCCTGAAATCGGGAGTCATATACTGCAACTCAGAATATGGCTTTCTGATCCCGGAGCGTAATGGTGGAAAGGTGAGGTAAGAGCTCACCAGCATCCAGGCGACTGGAATGGCTATGTAAACCCCATCCGGAGCAAGACTGTATAGAGGACATAATACGGCTGCCCGTCGTGTCCTGGGAAAAGTCGCTTGAGCCTGTTGGCAACAACAGGCCTAGATAGATGATCATTCGCGACAGAACTCGGCTTATGGCTTAGCTCACTTTTTGAACATATTTTATTTTTACATACATTTAAAATAAAAAAGTATCTCATTTTTTCCCTTTGAGATACTTTTTATTGTAACAGATATCGGCTTTTATCCAGCTGACCGGCAAACTCACAGGCATCTTCGCCTTCGGCTATTATTGTGAGCGGCTGATGTGCCATTAAGGAGATTATGCCCATCATACTCTTACCGTCTACGATTTTGTTGCATGCTTTCACTTTAATATTGCAGCGGTATTTTGAACTCAATATTATGAAATCTCTGATTTCAGCAAGATTATTCAGCTGGACCTTTCGTTTTATCACTAGCTATTCACCCCCTTAAAATTTATTATGACATATGAGAAAAAAATATGCAATCTGTCAAACAACCAATAATTTACATGTGAATTCAGTTAATTTGACAATAATTTTGAAAGCATTTTTAGCATTTTTATTGGACATACCGGCCGCTTATGTTTAATATATTAATGTGCTTTACTGTGCATTATGATGAATTACTGATTTAAGAGGAGCTGATATAATGAGCAAACGGAAAGATTACATAAACTGGGATGAATATTTTATGGGTATTGCCTTGCTGTCCTGTCACAGAAGCAAAGATCCTGCCACACCGGTAGGAGCCTGTATAGTAGATAAGGCTTCCAATCGTATATTAAGCGTCGGATATAATGGTTTTCCCATTGGCTGTTCCGATGATGAATTTCCATGGGAAAGGGAGGGAGATACTTTAGATACAAAGTATCCCTATGTGGTTCATGCTGAGCTGAATGCCATATTAAATAATCGTAGTGCTTCTTTTGAAGGAAATAAGATATATACAACTCTGTTTCCCTGTAATGAATGCACTAAGGCTATTATTCAGGCAGGTATAAAAGAAATCATCTATCTAAGCGATAAATATGCTGATACTGACAGTGTAAAGGCATCCAAAAGAATGTTACAGGAGGCCGGTGTCAAAATACGCCAGTTTAAAAGCGATTTAAAAAGCCTGACATTATCCTTTTTACCTGAGCCGCCTAAAAATTCATAATCAATCTCCTCCTTTTTGACATAATATAAAAAAGATATTTGTATCAGCAAATCAGGGAGGGATGGTTATGGCAGGCAAGGGACGAGTTCGAAAAATGTTCCCGGGAGGGAATACAGTCAAAGGGCCTTATTTTTTGTTTGAAGACATGATTAAGCCTGCAGTCAATCGGGTTTTTATAATCAAAGGCGGACCGGGGACCGGTAAATCCACCATGATGAATGCAATCAGCCGGGAGCTGACAGGCAGGGGGTATAATGCAGAACATTACCACTGCTCTACAGATCCCGATTCTTTGGACGGAATTGTGATTCCCGAGCTGGGAGTTGCCATACTGGATGGAACTCCACCTCATCCGTTTGAACCTGTATTGCCCGGTGTCAGGGACGAGATTGTAGATTTGGGAGAATACTGGGATACCAGCGCCATTACTCCACATAAAGAAGAAATTGAAAGAATAAACAAAAGAGGCAATATGCTGTTCAAAACAGCTTTCAGCCTATTAAAGCAGTCTAAACTGGCTTATGACCAATGGCAATGGTATGTGGAGGAATCCATGGACCGTACTGCATATAACCGTTTGGCAAAACGGCTCTCAGAAAAGGTGTTTGAGGGATATAAGACTGATTACCGGGCTGCTTCCTATGCAAGACATTTATTTGCTTCCGCCTTAACTCCTAAAGGCATAATAGATTTTAAAGACAGCCTGGTAGAACGGAATATGTATATTTACAGTATTAAAGGTCAGCCTGGAACCGGGGTGAAGGAGCTTATCATGCGCATTGCATCAGATGCAGAGGAAATGGGCTTATATACAGAACAATATCATTGTCCCTTTGAACCGGAAAAATTGGATATGCTGATTATTCCGGAGCTAGGTAAGGCAGTTATGAACACGAACCCTCCTGAGCACAGAGATCCCGCGATTTGGCCTGAGGCCGGGATGATTGAGGAGATAGACCTGAACCGATGTATAAAACGTTTCTGTCTGGATGATTATGAGGAAGAAAGAAGAGACGCCGAAAGCCGCTTTCGTCAGTTGTTGAATAAGGGATTGGAGTATATATCAAGAGCCAGGGCTGAACATGGGAAAAAGGAAAAGTTTTATGGCAAGGCCATGAATTACGATCTGGTTGAAGCCAAGAAAGAGGAAATTTTAAATCGCATTTTGGAAAGTTCCCAATAACATATTTTTTGCTTGTTGATAAAACCAGCTTGTTGTATTATCATAGTTTGGTAAATTTGATATGTAAAGGGAATGAGGACAATAGATGTTTACAAGAGATGATATAAGAAATATTGCCATAATTGCTCATGTGGACCATGGCAAAACCACTTTGGTGGACCAGATGCTCAGACAAAGCGGCGTTTTTCGAAAGAATCAGCAGATAGAGGAGAGGGTACTGGATTCCAATGACCTGGAAAGAGAAAGAGGCATCACAATTTTATCCAAGAATACGGCAATCAGATATAATAACCTTAAGATAAATATTGTAGATACCCCCGGTCATGCGGATTTTGGCGGAGAAGTGGAACGCATCCTGAAAATGGTCAATGGTGTATTGTTGCTGGTAGATGCATTTGAAGGACCTATGCCTCAGACTAGATTTGTACTTAAAAAAGCATTGGAGCTTGGTCATCCTGTGATTGTAGTAATTAATAAAACAGACCGGCCTGGCGCCAGGCCTAATGAAGTCATAGATGAGGTGCTGGATTTGTTTATTGAGCTCGAGGCAGATGAGTCTCAATTGGAATTTCCCTTTGTTTTCACTTCAGCTAAAAATGGTACCGCCTCCCTTAGTATTAATGAACAAGGAGAAAATTTAAAACCTCTGTTTAATATAATTGAGGAATATATTCCTGCACCCGGCGGGGATCTGGAAGGTCCCCTGCAAATATTGGTTTCTGCCATTGATTACAATGACTATATAGGCAGGATAGCCATAGGGAAAGTTGAACGAGGCAGGATAAAGGCCGGAGAAGAAGTCTTGTTATGTAATCCCCAGGGTGAACAAAAAATAGTGAAGGTCACAAATCTCTATAAGTTTGAAGGCTTAAAACGAACGCCGGTGGAAGAAGCCTGGTTAGGTGACATTATAGCCGTTTCTGGGGTGGAAGGCATAAGTATAGGGGCTACCATATGTGATATCAATCATCCTGAACCTTTGCCCTTTGTTAATATCTCAGAGCCGACCATTTCTATGACCTTCTCAGTGAACACCAGTCCCTTTGCAGGTCAGGAAGGCAAGTATGTTACTTCCAGAAACTTAAGAGACAGATTGTTCAAGGCAGCATATACGGATGTGAGTTTACGGGTTGAAGAGACCCAGTCTCTTGATGCTTTTAAAGTATCAGGGAGAGGGGAACTGCATCTGTCCATTCTTATCGAATCAATGCGAAGGGAAGGATACGAATTTCAGGTATCCAAACCAACTGTTATATACCGCGAAATAGAAGGTAAACTGCACGAACCCATGGAACGGGTTACTATAGATGTACCTGAGAATTACACCGGCATAGTTATTGAGAAAATGGGCGCTCGCAAAGGTGAGTTAATTAATATGGCTGCAGGCAAGGGCGGCAATGTAAGGCTTGAGTTCTCAATACCTTCACGGGGGCTTTTCGGCTATCGTTCTGATTTTATAACTGATACCAAAGGAGAAGGTATTCTGAATGCTGTATTTGACGGATATCAACCATATAAGGGTGATATAGCCAGACGCAATCACGGTTCCTTAATAGCGTCTGAAACCGGGACAGCTTTGGCTTATGGTATTAATAATGCTCAGGAGAGGGGACAGATGTTTATAGAACCCGGTGTTAAAGTTTATGAAGGAATGGTAGTGGGAGAAAACAGCCGGCCTAATGATATCGAGGTCAATGTCTGCAAAAGGAAACATGCGACCAACATACGGGCCGCAGGATCCGACGAGGCAATACGCTTAATACCGCCTAAGCTATTAAGCCTGGAGCAGGCTTTGGAGTTTATTAATGATGATGAATTTGTTGAGATTACACCGGTGAGCATACGAATCCGCAAAGCTGTTTTAAATGCAGCCCAGCGCAAAAGAGCTCAGAAAAGGAATTAATGCGTTTTTTCTTATAGCAAGAAAGAATGGCATATGTTATAATTAAATCAAGGTTTCGAAAATTATAATAAGCTGGGAGGCGGTTACCATGATAAAGTTTATCATTGGTCCCAAGGGCTCCGGCAAAACAAAAAAAGTAATAGCTTTGGCAAATAAAGCCCTTGAGGACTGCAAAGGCGAGATTGTTTTTGTAAATGGAAGCGATCGCCAGATGTTAGACCTGAATCACCAGATTCGGTTTGTAAATCCTAAAGAATTCGGTATAAGAACAATGAGTGAATTATACGGTTTCTTATCAGGGATGGTGGCTCGAAACTACGACACCGACCAAATCTACATTGACAGCTTGCTGGATATGAGCAAGGGGGATTTGGAAGAGATAAGAGCCTTCCTCCTCGACATAAAGAAACTATCAGATAAATTTAATATAAAGTTTTTTATAACCATGAACGGAAATCCCAACGATGCGCCTGCCTTCTTACAGGAATACATCGCATAACAGCAGCAGACCCGCAAAGCCGAGGAGAATTTCCTTGGCTTTCTTTTATATTCAGCCTCCCAGGTCGAAATAGATAGATAAATTCAAAGGCTTTCTCGAAAGAGAAAGCCTTTTCTGTCCTTTTAAGAAGCAAAGAGCCATCTTATCACTTTAAGTTGCGCGGATCGATAACCCTGAGTTATAATTAATTCAATTGAGAAAATAGAAAAAATGGGGTTTAGTAATGAATTATCACAGCACAAGAAATCAAAACTTAAACTATCGATCCAAAGATGTAATCATACAGGGTCTTTCTTCAGAAGGCGGGTTGTATGTTCCTGAAGAAATACCTCTTGTTTCCATGAGCGATTTACAGGAAATGATCTTCTTGAATTATAAGGAAAGGGCAAAGAGAATTTTGGCCCTGTACCTTACGGATTACACTGAGGAAGAATTAGATAAATGTGTAGAACAGGCTTATTCAGACCGGAAATTTACATCAAATGATATTGCGCCGGTGACACAGCTTGATGAAGGATTGTATGTATTGGAGCTATGGCACGGTCCTACCTGTGCTTTTAAGGATATGGCTCTTCAGATTTTACCACATTTACTGACTACTGCTGTGGATTCTGCTGATGAAAAAAAAGAAGTTCTTATACTGACTGCTACATCCGGAGATACAGGCAAAGCTGCCTTAGAAGGATTCCGTGATGTACCCGGAACACGGATTCTGGTTTTTTATCCTGATAAAGGCGTCAGCCTGATGCAGGAACTGCAGATGGTAACCCAGGAAGGCAGCAATGTGATGGTTGCGTCAGTAAATGGGAATTTCGATGACGCTCAGACAGGGGTAAAAATGATTTTCCAGGACAAAGAATTGGAAGAAAAAATGAGGGAAAAAGGTTTCAGCTTTTCCTCAGCCAATTCAATTAATTGGGGACGGCTGGTACCCCAAATTGTCTATTATTTTTCCGCATATCTGGATTTGGTTAAAGAAGGCCGCATTGCCCTGGGCGACACATTTAATGTGGTTGTCCCCACCGGCAATTTCGGTAATATCCTGGCTGCCTGGTATGGGCGCTGTATGGGCCTGCCTATTCACCGTTTGATTTGTGCTTCCAATGATAACAAAGTGTTGACCGACTTTATTCGAACGGGAGTTTATGACAAAAGACGGAAATTTTATCAGACTATATCTCCTTCCATGGATATTTTGGTATCCAGCAATCTTGAGCGTTTGCTTTATGAGATAAGCGGACGCAGCGATGCTCAGGTGCGCAAGTGGATGAACGAACTGTATGAACAAGGGTATTATAAGGTGGAAGGCATAGGTCTTAAAGAGATTCAATCAGTATTATGGGGCGGATATGCAACAGAAGAAGAAACTTTGACTGCAATAAGGGAAACCTTCCTTAAAACCGGTTACACCATGGATACCCACACGGCAGTAGGTAAATGGGTATATGACAGGTACAGAGAGGAAACCGGTGATAACAAAACCGCTGTTCTGGCATCTACTGCCAGCCCCTTTAAGTTTCCGGAAGATGTGCTGAAAGCTATACAGGGTGATGACTTTGAAGGGTACGAAATTGAGCTTCTGAACAAGCTGGCGGAGAAAAGCGGTATGGAGATACCAAAGCCCCTCCGGAATCTGAAGCATAATACCATACGCCATACAGCTAATTGTGAAGTCAGCCAAATGAAAAACCTGGTTATGTCATTTATTGGTTTGTAGGAGAGGATAGTATGAAACTTGGCTTGGTTCAGATGAACCCAACCATTGGGGACATTGAAGGAAACAAAAAAACCATTTTGACCTATGTAAGGCGGGCGCGGCAAGAAGGGGCAGATCTGTTGGTATTCCCTGAATTGGTTCTGACAGGGTGGCCTCCAAAGGGGCTCCTGTTACATAAGGATTTTTTGCTGGCGGTTGAAAAGGCATTGGAAGAGATTCAGTCACACAGTCAGGGAATCGGGATATTGCTTGGAACTGTGCTGCCTGCAAAAAACAGTAATAAGCTGACTAACAGCGCGGTTTTAATGGAGGACGGGAAAATTATAGGTCGGGTTGACAAATGCAGACTCAGGAATGATTCCATGTTTCAGGAAACTGCATATTTCCTGCCTGCATCAGAAACAGGCGGCTATAAATTCTTAGAGTTTCGCAATACCCTGTTAGGTGTTTTTATAAATGATGTTTTTCCAGATGAATACTGCATGACCAGTTGGTCAACAAGCATTTCAGAACAGAATAAACCAACCCTTCTAATAAATCTGTCTGCCGTTCCATATCATTATCGCAGCCTTAAAAAGAGACAGGCTGATCTGTCCGGATTGGCTGAGAAACTGCAAACTCCTTTGTTTTCGGTTAATCAGGTTGGAGGCAACGATGAACTGATTTTCGACGGCTCCAGCATGGTTTTTGATAAATACGGGAAACTGAGAGGCATGGCAAAACATTTTGATGAAGATTTTTTCCTGATTGATACTGAAAAAATTTCTTTATATCCCGAATTGATCTTTCCTCAGGAAGATATCTCCTGGGTATACCGGGCACTGGTATTAGGACTCAGGGATTATTTCCAGAAAGCCGGATTTAAAAAACTTGCATTAGGCTTAAGCGGAGGAATTGATTCTGCTTTGGTAGCCTGTCTGGCAGCAGATGCTCTTGGAAATGATAATGTACTGGGGGTATCCATGCCTTCCAGATATTCTACGGATCATAGCAAAGATGATGCCAGGCGGCTGGCAAATAATCTAAAAATAGAATACCGGGTTTATCCCATTGAAGAGCTTTTCTCTGCTTATATAAAACTCTTCAATCCGGGAGGGGAGGTCATAGGCGATCTGGCAGAGGAAAATATTCAGGCTCGCATCCGCGGGAATCTGCTGATGTTTATCAGCAACCGGGAAGGGCACATTGTAGTCAATACCAGCAATAAATCAGAGGCATCAGTAGGATATACCACTTTATATGGTGACATGTGCGGCAGTCTGTCTCCTTTGGCTGATATACCTAAAACAATGGTTTATGAGCTGTGTAAATATATTAACAGGGACAGGGAAGTCATTCCGGCTAATATTATAACAAAGCCGCCTTCAGCGGAGCTCAGACCCGGCCAATTGGACCAGGACAGTCTTCCTGATTACTCTGTATTGGATCCTATAATCGAACTGTATAAAGAAGAGAGATTGCCTGCTGAAGAAATAGTAAGCCGGGGTTATGAAAAAGAAACGGTGTCAAGGATTATAAATATGCTGGACAGGACAGAATATAAGAAAAGGCAGATGCCTCCCATGTTAAAGGTTACCTCTTCTTCCCTTGGGGCAAGAATGCCCTTAATACAAGGATTTCGTAGGAATGAATAAACAGCGCGTTGCTGTTTGAGAATGAAATTAGAGTTTATATATAAGTATAGACGGAGTCGAACCTTCAAGGAAGTGAGAACATGGAAATTTTTCGCGAAGGAGATGTTATTTGTATAAATTTAGAAGGTGATATCTCTTTCAGTAACGAAGATAAAATAAGAGAGAGTATTATAAAGGCATTGCGGCAAACAGACAAAACGGCTGTCATCAATCTTTCAAGAGTAGATTTTATGGATAGTTCCGGCATAGGTATTTTTGTAACTATACTGAAAAGGATTAAGGAAAACGGAGGAATTCTTATCCTGGAATATCCTCAGCCGGGGATTCAGAAGTTTCTTGAAATGACCAGGCTTGATCAAGTTATTGAGATTCGTAAGACGGAAGAGCCAAAGACAGGCAGCTGGCCGGAGGCAGGGAAGACTGATAAACCGGTAATATAAAAATAACAATAAGAAGTAAGCGGGTTAGTTTTATTCCGCTTGCTTTTTTTATATTGACAAAAAAAGAGGATTAGGCTACCATATAACTGGTTAGTTACTTATCAGGAAGTTAGGAATAGAAGATATTGTAAGAAGATTTAAGAGGGGAGAGCAAAATTTGTCTTCAGGTCGAAGAAGGGATTCCTCCAGAACCAAAAGGGAGATTCTTTTTGCTGCAGAACAGGAATTCGCCGAGAAGGGCTTCTATGGGGCCAGAGTTGATCAAATTGCCAAATTGGCTAATATAAATAAAAGAATGATATATGAATACTTTGGCAATAAGGAAGAGCTTTACAAAACGGTCTTGGTCCATGTTTACGGACGACTGGGTGAACGGGAAACAAAACTGCTTGATCAGGAAATTGACCCGGTTGATGCTGTTAAAAAGCTTATACGTTTACACTTTGATTTCCTTCGGGATAATCCTACCTATGTCAGCTTGCTATTATGGGAAAACTTAAATCAAGGACATAGTTTTGAAAGGAAAGGAATAAAAGAAATCCGTGATCCAGCCCTTCAGCAGATTCGAAAGGTAATACGCAGGGGAAAGGCAGAAGGAGCGTTTCGAAAAGAGGCAGATGAAGACCAGTTTCTTTTGTCTTTGCTAACATTTAGTTTTCCCTACTTCTCAAATCGTTTTACATTGTCACAGCTTCTTGACATGTCTATGAATCTTAAAGAGGACCTTGACAAACGTATTGAACACGTCACTGAAATACTATTATTATACCTGCGGAAAAAAGACTGATAAAAAATTACATAAGAACAATAATTTATAATTTATTGATAAGATTAAGGAGGAAATTTATTATGAAGTGGGACGAAAAAAGATTGGATGATTTATTGACTACCCCATCAGATCGGCTTTTAAAGGACATTAAAAAGATCAAGGGCGATATCATGATTCTTGGTGCAGGCGGTAAGATGGGGCCGACTTTGAGTCTGCTGGCCAAGAAAGCGGTGGAACAGGCCGGCGGCAGTCAAAGAGTCATTGCCGTATCCAGATTTACGGATCCATTTGCTGTGAAGCTCCTGAAAGAAAACGGAGTGGAAACCATTAGCGCGAATCTTATGGATAACGAAGCACTGAATGCTCTGCCGGAAGCAGATAATATTATATACATGGCAGGCCGGAAATTTGGAACTGATGGTCAGGAAAGCTTGACTTGGGCTATGAATGTATGGCTGCCGGTGATGGTAGCTCAAAAATTCCGTAATTCAAATATAGTTGTTTTCTCCTCCGGAAATATCTATCCAATGGTACCCATTCATTCAGGCGGGGCAGATGAAACGGTTCCCCCTTTACCCAACGGAGAATATGCCATGTCCTGTCTGGGCAGGGAGAGGGTGTTTGAATATGCTTCCCGGGCATGGAACACTCCTGTCTTTGCTTATCGCTTGAATTATGCAATTGATCTTCGTTATGGAGTTTTGTATGATATTGCTTCTGCTATTATGGCTGGTAAACCGGTTTCTGTCGCCATGCCGGTATTTAACTGTATCTGGCAGGGGGATGCCAATGAGATAGCTATCAGAGCATTGCTTCATGCCGGAAGTCCGATGGTAAAAATGAATATTACCGGTCCGGAAACCGTTTCCGTGCGATATGCAGCTCTGGAATTGGGAAAACTTCTGGGCAAGGAAGTTACTTTCACAGGAGAAGAGTCGGACAGTGCCTACCTGAATAATGCTTCTTTGGCAATGAAAACCTTTGGATATCCATCTGTTTCTGTTAAAACCATGATTGAGTGGCAGGCAGAGTGGATTTTGTCGGGAGGACGAGTGCTGAATAAACCTACCCACTTTGAGGAAAGAAAGGGGAAATACTGATGCAAAAGCAAGAAGTTATGAAGAATTTTCGTGAGGGAATGGTCATACCCGCTCATCCCCTTGCACTAAACGCAGAAAGAAAGCTGGATGAGAGAAGACAACGGGCTTTAACAAGATATTATCTTGATGCCGGAGCAGGCGGCCTGGCTGTTGCAGTTCACACCACACAATTTGAAATAAGAGATCCTAAAGTCGGATTATTCGAACCTGTATTGCGAATTGCACAAGAAGAAGCAGCCGCTTATGAGGCAAAAACAGGTCGGAGCATATTTCTGATTGCAGGGGCATGCGGACCGGTAGAACAGGCTGTTGCAGAAGCAGAGCTTGCAAAAAACCTGGGATATCATGCAGTTTTGCTCAGTCCGGGAGGGTTGTCTCATTTAAGCGAGGAAGACTTGGTTTATCGTACCGAGCAGGTTGCAAAAGTACTTCCTGTTATAGGTTTTTATCTGCAGACTTCTGTGGGAGGAAGAATCTTTACCTATGATTACTGGCAGAAGGTGTGCAGCATTGAGAATCTGATTGGTATAAAGTGTGCATCCTTTGATCGTTATACCACACTGGATGTGGTTCGTGCGGCAGCTTTATCTCCAAGAAGTAAAGAAATTTCTTTATATACAGGCAATGATGACAATATAATCATCGACTTGCTGACGAAATATGAGTTCGAGCATCAAGGCAGAAAATATGAAAAAGCCTTTGTGGGAGGTCTTTTAGGCCATTGGGCAGTATGGACTTATAAAGTTGTGGAGATATTCCGGCAAATAAAGAAATCTGCCGGAAAACCAAGTATCCCGGCAGAAATCTTGACCCTGGCTGCACAGGTTACTGATGCTAATTCGGCTTTCTTTGATACAGCCAATAATTTTAAAGGATGTATTGCAGGAGTTCATGAAGTACTCAGGAGACAGGGTCTGATGGAAGGGATATGGTGCATAAACGAGAATGAAACCTTGTCTCCCGATCAGGCCGAGGAAATCGATCGGGTTTATCGGATGTATCCTCATCTAAATGATGATGAGTTTGTCCGTGAAAATTTGGATAAATGGCTGAATGGTTAATGGAAGCGGAACAGGGTAAATTTGCAGATATAAAAAGGGTTGGTGGCTTCTGTACCAATCCTTTTTACTGTTAACGTTCGTGCAAAAGCCTTCTGCTGGTTTATAATACAATTGTGAACCTCTGCCGGAATTTATCTGAAAAAAATCCAGGAACAGGGGAGATTGAATTTGGATTCTAAGAGAATAGCCGATATCCTTAATGAAATTGGGCTGTACCTGTAGCTGAAAGGTGAGAACCCATTTAAAATACGGGCATATGAAAACGGAGCCAGGATTATCCGGAACCTGGAAGAGGATTTAGGGACCTTAGTCAAAGAGAATTGTCTTGGGACCATTAAGGGGATAGGCAAAGCACTGGAAGAAAAGATAACGGAATTGGTTACGACAGGAGAACTTCAGTATTACCGTGAACTTAAGGCAGAGTTACCGCCTGGAATATTCGACCTTCTTAAAATTCCGGGGCTGGGGCCGAAGAAAGTCAGGGTATTATATGATGCTTTGGGAATAGAAAGCATTGGTGAGCTGGAATATGCCTGTAAAGAAAATCGATTGATAAATCTGCCAGGATTTGGAAAGAAAACTCAGGATAATATACTGAAAGGCATTGCCCATATTCGTTCCCATGAAGGGCTGTTTTTGATTCACGAAGCAGAAAGCATGGCTTTACCGTTGCTTAAAGATTTACAACACTGTCCGGACATAAAAGAGGTGAGCGTTGCCGGCAGTTTGCGCCGGAGAAAGGAAGTCATTAAGGATATAGACCTGTTGGCTTCATCTATTCAAGAGAAAAAGGTTATGGATTATTTTGTTTCTCTTCCTCAGGTCACGGATATAATCGGGAAAGGAGCAACTAAGGCAAGTATAAGGATAAGGGGCGGCATAGCCGTAGACATGAGAGTAGTTTCACCGGAACAATATCCATATGCCCTGCATCATTTTACCGGAAGCAAGGAACACAATACAAAAATGAGGCATATTGCAAAGTCTATGGGTTTTAAAATGAATGAATACGGCTTATTTCAGGAAGATGGTAAATTAATTTCATGTAAAGACGAGGAAGAATTGTTCAATAGACTGGGAATGGCTTATATTCCCCCTGAACTACGTGAGGATATGGGCGAGATTGAAACAGCTTTGGAGAACCGGCTGCCCAATCTGGTAGAAGCGGAAGATCTTAAGGGTTTATTTCATTTCCACAGCCGATACAGTGACGGCAGCAACTCAATAAGGGAATTGGCAGAAGAGGTGCGCAGGGAAGGCTATTCTTATATGGGCATTTCCGATCACAGCCGCTCTGCCTATTATGCAGGGGGATTGAAAGAGGAGGACATTTTAAGGCAGATTGAGGAAGTTGACGCTCTGAATCATATATTCAGCAACTTTTATATATTTAAGGGCATTGAATCAGATATTCTTCCGGACGGTTCGTTGGATTATGAAGATGTTATATTAAAGCTTCTGGATTTTGTTATTATTTCTGTACATTCACAGTTCCGTATGGACAGGGAAAGTATGACCGCAAGAATTATAAAAGCAATGGATAATCCCTATGTTACTATACTTGGCCACCCTACCGGCAGATTGTTGCTGTCGCGCGATGAATATGAGGCAGATATGGAACAAATATTAGAAAAAGCGGCAGAAAAGGGTATTATACTGGAGATAAACGCAAACCCGCACAGATTGGATTTGGATTGGCGCTGGATAAAAAAGGCGAGAGAAATGGGTATCAGGTTCATGATTAATCCGGATGCTCACAATTTATCCCAAATAGCTTATACAAGCTTTGGCATTGCCATGGCACGTAAAGACTGGTGCACCAGAGAAGATATAGTAAACTGCATGGATGCAGACTCCATGGCAGAATTTCTGAAAAATAATCTGCATAACTAACTTCATCACACCCTTTACCGTTATTACAAAATAATAAATGGTTTGCACGCTTTATTCAAAAAGAGTATTATGATGTTATAAGGGGTGGGATATTGAATGATATACGGAAAAACGGATGGTTTATCCAGACAGATTTTGTCTCGTTTGGAAGAACTGTATGATATGTCTGTTGAAAGACAGGATTTTTTGTCAGAAGAATTGGTGCTTCTTCTTTGTGAAATGACGGGATTGACAAATCGGGAGCTGTCTGTTTATTTGAATCGCAGAGGCGAGGTTGTTGATGTATCTGTTGGTGAAGCGAATCAGGTATCATTGCCCAATATGAATCTGCGACGCAGCAATGTTCGTCTGAGCGGTATCCGTTGTGTTCATACTCACCCCGGAGGAAACGGGCAATTATCCGGTGTTGATTTGAACGCTCTTCAGGGATTGCGCTTTGATGCCATGACAGCCATAGGCGTACAGGATGGCAAGTTTATAAATGCTTATACGGCTCTTTTGTCTCCTTCTGAAGAACAGGAGGCGAAGCCTTATACTATTTACGGCCCTTTATCCATGGATGAACTCTGCGGTGAAGGACTGAAAAAGGAAATTCTGCGCCTGGATCCGCTTATTGCACTGCCGCCAACAATAGATATTCGGCATGATGAAGAAGAAAGAGCTGTTCTGGTCGGGCTGGATGAACGCGGTGAAGGCATTCGTTCGGTAAATGAGCTGGAGGAGCTGGCAAAAACTGCCGGCGCTAAAGTTCTTTATAAGACCACTCAAAACCGACGGGCACCCGATCCTGCGACTTATATAGGAAGAGGCAAGGCTGGAGAATTAGCCCTTTTGTGCCAGTCTTTGAATGCCAATTTAATAATATGTGATGATGAACTTTCTGCTTCTCAGATAAAAAATTTGGAAAGAATTTTGGGGGTAAAAGTCATCGATCGAACCACTCTCATTCTTGATATATTTTCGAGACATGCTGTATCAAGGGAAGGGAAGCTTCAGGTAGAACTGGCACAGCTTAAATATCGTCTTCCAAGGTTAATGGGAATGGGACATGTTTTGTCCAGATTAGGCGGTGGAATAGGAACCAGAGGCCCGGGAGAACAGAAACTGGAAACTGATCGCAGACACATAAGCCGCCGCATACGGGACATAGAGGCGGAACTGGCCAAGGTAAAGGAACGCAGAGAAGCCATCCGAACGAAGCGGGAAAAGGACCGGATTCCGGTATGTGCATTGACTGGGTATACAAACTCCGGTAAAAGCACATTGCTTAATGCATTAAGCGGCAGCAATGTTTTAGTGGAAAACAAGCTTTTCGCGACTTTGGACCCTGTATCCAGAGGTATCACTCTGCCGAATGGGCAAAAAGTTTTGTTGATAGACACGGTAGGCTTTATTGACAAACTCCCCCATGACTTGGTGGAAGCTTTTCATTCCACCCTGGAAGAAGTAGTTAAGGCTGATATGCTTCTTCATGTAGTAGATGCAGGTTCTCCGTATTTGATTGAGCAGATGCAGGTTGTGAAAAAAGTGTTGCGCTCATTGGGAGCCAATCAAACCATGATAACTGTGTTTAACAAGATGGATACGGTAACCGATCCATCCCTGCTTCCCAGAGAGAAACCGCAAGTATGGATTTCTGCCCTATATGGAGAAGGACTGGATGAACTTCTGGATATGATACAGCAGAATCTTAATACAATAATAAAACAGGTAACCCTTCTTATACCTTATGACCAGGGTGGCATTCGATCTATGTTGCATGAAGAGGGCAATATCTTAAAAGAAGAATTTATTGATACAGGCATCAGGATAAGAGCAGAAGTAAATGAAGTACTTTACAGCAGAGTAAAAAAGTTTGTGCTGCCTGTTTAATAAACTATGCCCAAGGGTACTATAATAAGCATAAGGATGTTAAGGATTTAAGGAGGCATGTGTTATGAGAGTAGAAGTAGATCAAGATTTATGTATCAGTTGCGGATTGTGTATCAGTATTTGTGAGGAAGTATTCTCCTGGAATGATGATGAAAAGGCACAAGCCATTCCTGACGATGTTCCGGAGGAACTGGAGGATCAGGTCGCTGAAGCAATTGAGAGCTGCCCTACAGAAGCTATAAAAGAGGTATGACATGCTGCATTAATAACTTATACATAAGAAAACCACTGCAATAATTGCAGCGGTTTTTAATTTATGAGCTAAAAATTGGTCTTTTCCTCTAAATACTGTACTAAGTTGTCTATGGGGATGCGAGTTTGTTCCATGGTGTCCCTATCTCTTACTGTTACGGTTTGGTCTTCAAGTGTATCAAAATCTATTGTGATACAGTAAGGTGTGCCTATTTCATCCTGCCGTCTGTATCGCTTACCGATACTGCCGGTTTCGTCATAGTCGGCATTAATCTTTCCTATCAGCTTACGATAGAGTTCTTCTGCCGGTTCTCTCAGTTTTTTGGTTAAAGGCAGAACGGCAGCCTGATAGGGCGCCAAAGCCGGATGCAGCTTAAGCACTACTCGTAAATCGCCGTTATCCAATTCTTCTTCATGGTAGGCCTCGGACAGGAAAGCCAGCAACACGCGATCTGCACCAAGGGATGGTTCAATAACATAAGGAATATATCGTTCGTTGGTAACAGGGTCTACATAATGCAGGTTTTCACCTGAATGAGTTTCATGCTGCTTCAGATCATAGTCAGTACGGTTTGCAATGCCCCATAGTTCACCCCAGCCAAAGGGAAACGAATATTCGATATCAGTAGTAGCTGTACTGTAATGGGAAAGTTCTTCTTTAGAATGGTCCCTCATTCTGATATGTTCTTCTGCAATACCTAAACCCAGCAGCCATTTTCTGCAAAACTCGCGCCAATACCGGAACCATTCCATATCTTCACCGGGTTTGCAGAAAAATTGCAGTTCCATCTGTTCAAATTCTCTGGTGCGGAAAATAAAGTTTCCGGGGGTAATTTCATTTCTGAAGGATTTCCCAATCTGTCCTATGCCAAAGGGGATCTTTTTTCTGGTAGTACGCTGTACATTTTTAAAGTTCACAAAAATTCCCTGGGCGGTTTCCGGTCGAAGATAGAGCTGGGATTGAGAATCTTCTGTCACCCCCTGAAATGTTTTGAACATCAGATTAAACTGACGTACAGAAGTGAAATTGGATTTACCGCAATCAGGGCAGGAAATATTGTTATCCTTAATGAACTCATCCATTTTGCTTAAGGACCAGCCGTCGATCGTCCCTATTTCCTGTTGGTTTTTAGCAGCATAGTCTTCTATTAATTTGTCTGCACGAAAACGGGCTTTACATTCCCTGCAGTCCACTAATGGGTCGTTAAAACCGCCTACATGGCCGGAGGCAACCCATGTTTGGGGATTCATAAGAATAGCGGAGTCTAAGCCTACATTGTAGGGGTTTTCGTGGATGAATTTTTTCCACCAGGCTCTCTTTATATTGTTTTTCAATTCGACTCCCAGAGGGCCGTAATCCCAACTGTTAGCAAGACCTCCGTAAATTTCAGAGCCCGGGAAAATAAAACCTCTGCTTTTACATAAGGCAACAATTTTGTCCATTTTGTTTTCTATTGTCATAGTACATATGCTCCTTTTAAATACTATAAATTATTAAAGTCTTTCATCCCGGTAAGGGACGAAAGACTTATCTTCCGCGGTTCCACCCTTATTGATTCTCTAAAAGAGAATCCTCTTTTTTAAAAGACGGTTCAAGGACGCCTTCACTTCTGCATACCACCGGGCTTTCACCATCCCCGGCTCGCTGACGGCAAGGGCACGAAGCTACTCTTTCCCATCACAACCGTATTATTTATCATTATTATGGTTAAATAATAAAGATTTGTCAAGTTAAACTTGCCCTTTTTAATTTTATCATCTATAATATATGTAATAATTTTTCTGGTATAACATATTAAATATGCTGATATATATCCAATAATCAGGCTCAGTTATTTGCAGGCTAAAACAAATGACTTCGAACGGAAAAGGGGAAACAAATGGTACAAAAGGACTTTGTCATTGAGAATGAAGCTGGTTTACATGCCAGGCCGGCAGCCAGGCTTATTAAAACGGCAGGCGGATTTCAGTCCGATATCAGCATTATCCATGGCACAAAGAAAGGAAATGCGAAAAGCTTATTATCTGTGTTGGCACTTGGGATTTTCAAAGGTACACAAATTACTATCCAGGCTGACGGCCCGGATGAGGTTGCAGCCCTGTATAAAATAGAGAAGTTAATAGAGAGCAATTTCTCTGAGATAGATTAAGCAAGGCACCAAAGGGTGCTTTTTTTAGAATTTGAGAGGAAGCCAGTCTATGCCTGATATTAGTTTCATCTTACTGCTTTTATTAAACGGCTTGATTACTATAGCTTTTTTAGTCTTGGCTGTGATCTATTTTTTTATCGAAGGAAGGGAATCAACCCGTAAGGCAGCAAAAAAAACTTTGTTTATATCCCTTCTGGTATTCGGCCTGAATTTCGTCAATGCACTGATGATAAGATATTGGGTTGAGTTTCCTAAAACAGGAGGGTATGATTTAAACTCCAACAGCAGTCTGGCAACCAATTTATTTACTGCAGGCATATCCATCATTACCACAATTCTATATCTGAGAAACGGTCAGAGCTTCTCTGAAAGAAACAAAATGCCCGGCAGCATTTTGCTTGAGGCTCATCCGAAGCCTTTTAAATGGAATCTCAAATTGATTTTTCTTCCTATTCCTTTTCTTGTTATATGGACTTTTCTATGGTTTGCCATATTCACGCCGGAACCTACAGATTTGGCAATTGCTTCCACACCGGAAGCAAACAGTCTGAGGGCGTATATCTATACTTTTTTCACTGCATCTGTGATAGCCCCTCTTTCTGAGGAAATACTCTACCGTCATTTTGCTATTGGGCTTCTGGGCAGATGGTTCGGAAGAAGCAAGCCGGCAATTATGCTTAATATAGGTATTACATCGCTTATCTTTGCTATTGCCCATATAGGTGTAGTAACATCAGATTGGATCAAGATAATACAGATTCTGCCTGCTGGTATATTATTTGGATGGATTTATTACAAAAAAGGGTTGGAGCATTCAGTGCTGTCGCATTCGATGTTTAATACCCTGGTGATACCCGTTGCTGTTCTATTGGAAAAAATTGCTGTCTGAGCATTAAGGGAACCATAAAGCACCTCAGATGTATAAAATAGATCTTCATGGGAAAGTTATATATGACTGTGGATATTTTTTACAAAAGAGGTGCGTTGAATGAAAACTGGAGATATGATCAAAGAATACACCATGGAAGCAAACCTGAAATTATATGACCAATTTACGGGAACCAGAGATGCAATATATTTAATTGCTGAAGAAAAAGCAGGTGAATTTATCCTGGTTGGAGATGTTGGCCTGAATATGGAAGAAAAGCAACTTCTGGCAGACTTCATCGCTCGCAGCATGATGCAAAGTTTTGCCCTGGGATATGGTGTAGGGAAGGTGGAAGGAAAAACAAAAAAGCAGATTTATCTTTAAATATATTCAAAAAGAAAAAGGTTTGTTGCTTTATATACTGTAAGGGTTTATGTTTTTATGATATGATTAACTAAGAAGGTGAGCATATAATACGGGGGAAGAATTAATGGGGGTAAAAAGAAAAAAAAGGGATATTATAGAATTCCTTACCGTATTTCTTGTATCCTTAATCGTATATGGTACTGTCGGATGGTATGATTCCTATATATACCGTATACTTTATATGGACGATTATTTAAACCTGCATTTAGGACTGGAAGGTTTAAGCATTCTCATGTCCTTTTGCATTTTTCTTGTGGCTTTTTATACCCTGGTAAGTAAGAAAAATACAAGAACCTTTGTGTTTATGTGTACCTTTATATCCATTGGGATTCTTGATTATATGCATACTTTAACATATAAAGGAATGCCGGGTTTTTTAGCCGAGGCATCTGTCGATAACGCCACTGCTTTTTGGATTGCTGCCAGAATAACAGGTGCTTTCGGCTTGTTAGTCGCATCACTGACGAAACCGGAAAGCATCATAAAGCTGCCTCGTTTTGGAGCTGTGTTAGCGGCTCTTCTGTATTCAGGAACTATTATATACCTGATTGCCTATAAGCCGGAAATTATTCCGCCCTTGTTTATTGAAGGGCATGGACTGACCCCTCTTAAGATTTATCTGGAGTATTCGATAATTGTACTCCACATTATCACAATTATTCTGTTTTTCATGAGATATCTGAAGGCTGAATGTGCTAAAGAATACAGATATATGATTCTGTCGCTGCTTTTATGCATATTCAGCGAAATATCATTTGCTGCATATACCAGTGTATATGATACATATAATCTGCTGGGGCATTTATATAAAATAATTGCTTATTATTTACTTTTTAAGGCAAAATTCGTTTCAAATGTTCAAAAACCTTACCTGGCTCTTCATAAAGCAGAAGCAGAACTTCAGGAATACGTAGATAACCTGGAACAACTGGTTGAACAAAGGACAGAGGAAATCAGAACAGCCAATGATAAGCTTCTGAAAGATATGGACTATGCACGGCATATTCAGACTGCCCTTCTACCTTTGTCTTTTCCTATTACCGATAAATTGCAGTTTGCAGCCAGGTATCTGCCCTGCGAAAAAATTGGAGGTGATTTTTATAACGTATATAGGCTGGATGAAGACAACATCGGCATATTAATTGGTGATGTCGCAGGTCATGGGGTTTCCGCAGCAATGATCACTGTTTTTATCAATCAAAACATCCATATACGCAGGGAGTATGACGACGGGAGAATTCGTATTTTGACTCCGAAACAGGTTTTAACTAATCTGTTTTACATATATAATCGCATGAGTTTTCCGGATGAAATATATACTGTTCTATTCTATGGTATCTACAATATACAGGATAAAATACTAACCTACAGTTCTGCCGGTATGAATACAGCGCCCTTGGTAGTAAGAAGAAACGGAAACGTAGATTCCATACCGGTAGAAGGTCTGCCAATCTGCAAATTAGGAGGTCTGGTTAATCCTTCCTATGACAATCAGGTACTCCAATTGGAAGAAGGAGATACCGTACTCTTCTATACTGATGGGTTGATTGAAATTGATCGGAAGCACCCAAATCATTTTAATGAAGACAATTTGAAGGAATACCTGCGGGGTATAAAGAACACGGATGCACCTGAAATGGTAAACTATATGTTTGATTTATACTATACAATTTTGGATGATAAACAAATGATAGACGACGTTACAGTTCTGGCAATGAAAATTGAAGGAAAGGTTGAAACAGCGGAAATGAAAGATGTTTCAGCTTTCTGAAGATTCATATAAAAAATGAAATAAAGGAGTGGATTTAGTATGAATAAACATCTGAAGTGGTTTACTAGAACAGCCATTCTCTTAGCTTTAACGGTCTTATTTCAATCTTTAAGGGTATTGCTTTCTTTTTTACCAGCCAATGTAAGTCAATATATTATAGGTTCTCTGGTAAATTTATGTCTGCTGGTTGCAGCTATAACTGTCGGAATCAAAGGCGGCCTGGTAATTTCTGTTGCTGCACCTGTTATTGCGTTTCTTCAGGGCTTCACACCGTTCCCTGTGCTTGTGGTTCCCATTGCATTGGGCAACCTGGTACTGGTTGTAATTGCATCATTGTTATATGAAAAAAACACTATACTTGCTTTCGCTGCTGCAGCGGTTGTTAAATTTATTACCTTGTATTTAGGTGTTGTAGTAATTGTTCTTCCGTTCTTCTTAGCCGGAGCGCCGGATAAAGTAAAAGCGGTATTATCCTTACAATTCAGCTGGCCGCAGTTGGTTACTGCATCGATAGGCGGAGTTCTAGCGGCTATCATATTGCCAATTCTTACGAAAGCAGATCCTTCGTTGAATAAATAAGAATAATCCGGGTTAAGTAAAAAAGCAGCATGGCTGCTTTTCATTTTTTTAGTCTTTTTTAATCGGAGTCGGTTTCAGTATCATTTTCTGACTGTGTCAGCAGTTGTGCCAACTTTAAAATCATTCCCATAGATTCCTTTTGCTCCTCGTTCAACATAGGGGAAAGGGAATCAATGATGTTTTGAATCTGATCTGCCTGATCTGTTTTATCATCCTCATTACTTTCTTCTGATTTCGTATCTGTGATCATATCTTCTTTGTCTTTAGTATCTTTAACTTGTTTTTCCACTTCGATATTCTTTCCGAAAACAGATTTTTCGTTTTTTTTCCTGTTTCTCAAATTTAGTTTTTCCGTCTCCTCCATTAATTCTATCATATTTAAAACCTGAATGGCCTTGTCTGCTCGTTTTCTGGATTCCTTAGGCAGTATGGGATGGACTATTTTAAGTATATCTCCTGCAGAAGATATAGGGTTGGTTCTTTTGTTTTCCATGAGAAGCATATTATTGCGATGGAGCATGATGTTTCTATTAAGTTTATCAATTCGTTCGAAAATATCTATAGCCTGTGATACGTATCTTCTGTCATTCGGGTTAATGTAAGGTTTTAATGCCTTTATGGCATCCAAAGCTCTTTTTCCGGGATTTGACGCTATGTTTGCATTCTCTATTGAATGCTGATATCGATAAGTATCATTCATTACATTTTTCATCAAGTGGGCGGCTTCCAATACACCTGCAGCCGTATACGCCGCCTTCTGCTCCTTTTCATTAAGGTATGGTCCAAGAGACTTCAGAATATCAATACTTTTTGGATTGGTCAGGAATGTAATGCTTTTGTTTCTTGATCCAATGAATTCCAAAAGCAGCCATGCCCCAAACAAAATTAATATATAGGTTAATAATTCATGCGGGGATACAGATTTTGAATTAACAGGAATTAAAGGCCGGTTTTCAGATAAGTAGGATATTTCAGGTTCTTTTGTTAATGTATTTACCGGATAAGTTTCGGTTTTTCTCTTATGCTCAGCTATTGACACCACATTGCCTGGTTTGTTTTTTTCAGAAAAAAAATTATCAGTCAGCTCCCATTCCGGCGGCACTACAGCATCTGGAAAAAGGTCTCTTCTTGGAATAAACTTTCTGGGTTCTTTTTTTTTAAATGGCCATTGATCATTTTTCTTTATCATTGTTTTCCTCCTCCACAATGATATGAACGACTTCAAACATATGTAAGAAGCCGACTAATGTTCCATATTTTATAATACGCAGGGGCATGGATGATGTGCACCTTAATACAGCTAAGAATTGTGTCAATTATAAAAAGTGTGAATAGGATGATAAAGAGAGAATGTCTGGAGGAGTGATAATATGGAGTTCAATACCCAGGACATGAAGAGGATATCGGAAATTGCCCGAAAGATGAAGGGAAAGTCTGAGGATCAGATTATAAAAGAGCTGAGTCATATGATTAGGGCAGGTGAAGGCGGCCTGACTCCGGAAAAGGCAGAGAGCATGTTTAAGATGATTTTGCCTCTTCTGACTGCAGAACAGAAAAACAAAGTAAAGAAACTGATGGATGAGCTTCGATATTAATAAAAACCCCCTATAACATCTTATCTTGTATATACATAGGATATATCAGGTGAGATAGGAAGGGGGGATATCCTTGAAAATTCTTACAGGGATACTGCTTTTGCCCCTAATGATGGGCAATATGGGCAGAGGCAGGGACAAAATAGACACCAGGCTGTTGAAGAAGACCAGAACCCTTGGTTTAAGCAAAATTCCTGCTATTATAATATCCAAAGAGGATAAGGTAAATATTTGCAGGACTCATCTGGAAAGCAAGGGGGTTCAAATAAAGTATGAATTACCCCTGATCAACAGCTTTGCTGTTGAGATTGAAGGGGGTAAGTTGGAAGAGGCAGCTAAATTGGAAACAGTGGAGTATATTTCCGATGATGCAAAAATGACTTCACTTTTAAACGTAGCCGCCCAGGAGGTTGGGGCAAGAATAGCAAATGATACCGGTTATACCGGCAGGGGCATTGGAATAGCCATTCTTGACACCGGCATATATCCGCACCCGGATTTTACCAGGCCGCGGAATCGCATTATTGCTTTTCATGACTTTGTTAACGGCAGACACAGTCCGTATGATGATAACGGCCATGGCACATTTGTTGCCGGGGTAGCGGCCGGGAACGGATATGCTTCTGACGGCGAATATAAAGGAGTGGCTCCGGAAGCTGATTTGATCGGTGTTAAGGTTATGGATGAGAAGGGAAGCGGAAACTCGTCTGATATTATTGCCGGTATGCAGTGGGTTATCGATAATCAATATAATTATAATATCAGGATAATGTCACTTTCTTTAGGATCAAAACCATCCAGCTCATCGCGGATTGATCCTCTTGCGGCGGCGGTTGAGGCAGTTTGGAAGAAAGGTATTGTTGTCATAGCTGCAGCAGGTAATTCAGGGCCTAAGCTTAATACCATTGCTACTCCGGGCATAAGTCCGGTGATAATAACGGTCGGAGCAGTTGATGATAATAGAACACCAGAATATGAAGATGATCAAATTGCTGAATTCTCAAGCCGCGGACCAGCCAGAGGCAGGCAGGTAAAACCCGATGTGGTAGCACCCGGGGTAGGTATTACGGCTGCAAGAACAAATAAGGAATATACAGGAGGTTTACGCCGGGATAACATGAAAGAGCTTTATACGAAAATGTCCGGTACTTCTGTTGCTACCCCTGTTGTTGCAGGTGCTGCAGCTTTAATGTTCAGCAAAGATTCAAACATGTCCCCTTCTGCGATAAAAGAGGTTCTTATGGAAAGTGCGTTTAATATGAGCAATGTAAGTAAGTATGCTCAGGGAAGCGGAATATTAAATATACGTGCGTGTATGAATCTGAAGTAAACAAAATAGCTGCTTAGGTTTTATAAGTTTTTGTGCTCAAATCGGGGGGCTGTTCCTCCCGATTTATTTTTCGCACCAAATAAACTTTTATGAATATATTAGTATGTATCAACTTTAAGGAGGCGGCAATTCGTGGCATATATGAAGGAAAATGAGAGCGCTCCCGGGAAGATACTGATAATTGGGGATGTTATTCTGGAGCAGAATATAATCGGCAGAGTCGGCTGTTCATGTTCGGATTCCTCTGTACCTGTGTTGAACATAAAAGAAACTATGCATTACCCCGGCGGTGCTGCTAATATTGCTGCCTTGATTAAGGCAATGGGTGCAGAGGTTACTTTGGCCGGCGTAATAGGGAAGGATGAGGAAGGAGAAAGACTACGCAGGTTTCTAAATCAGAAAAATATTTCTTCTGTGCTGAAGGTTGACGGGAACCGTCCTACAGCTTTGATGCAACGAATCGGAACTGAAGAAGAACTCCTGATAAGATTGGACAAATACCATCAGGATGAAATAGTTAACGGCATATTTCATGATATATTAAAAGTAGTAACTTTGCTTCTGGAAGATGTTAAACTGGTTGTTATTGTCGATTATGGTAAGGGTCTGGTTACAGGCAGTCTGCTGAGCACTGTATGTGAAGTTTGTCAATCTAAGGGAATTCCGGTTTTTATGGACTTGCAGTGTAAAAACCTTTTTAAAAAAAGTAGCATAGAAATGATAAAAATTCCTTATTCATCACTGGAAGCATTATACGGACATAGAATTCAGAATACAGATGATATGGAGAAGGCAGCAAATCTTGTATTTACTGCCTTGGGCTGCAAAACATTAATTGTATCCTGGAGTCCGCCTGCACCGAACGGTGTATTATTATTCAGACGCTATAATGATTGGATTCATTTTCCCCTTCCCGTTTGGATGAAAAGCATCTCTTCATGTGAGACGGAAGAAATATTTATGGCTGCCTTAATCATAGCTGTGTCCCGATCAATTCCGATGGATTTGGCATGCAAGCAGGCAAGTGAGGCAATAATTAATAGATTTATAAATAACAATCACATTCGCGATATTTCTTCCAAAGCTTTTATGCAGGCTTTTACTTCATCCAGCCGATTAAAGAGTCCATAACTGAAACGCACGGCTCCCTGACGGAAGGTACCAATGGTTTTATGAGCAAGCGGCGCACAATGGAGTCCGCCGCGAACTGCAATATTGTAACGTTCATCCAGCAGGTTGGCAACTTCTGAAGAGTCTTTGTCTCCTATATTTATAGATATGACACCTGTTTGTTTTGACAGATCAGAAGGGCCGTATACCTTGATTTGTTTCATATGTGAGAGGGCTTCCAGGAAGAGTTTCCCTAACCTGTTTTCGTGAGCAAGAATGCCGGATTGTCCTTCCTTCATTATCTCTTCCACACCGGCGCCTAAACCTGCTATGCCTGGTGTGTTCATTGTTCCCGTTTCAAACTTGTCAGGCAGAAAATCCGGCTGGTATATGCTGTCTGACTGGCTTCCCGTGCCTCCCTGGCGGATTGATCTAAGCTGTATATCAGGATGTATATATAAACCGCCGGTTCCTTGCGGACCCAGCAATCCTTTATGTCCAGGAAAAGCCATCATGTCTACCGGCAAATCTGACAGGTTTATAGGTAATACACCTGCCGTTTGGGCAGCATCGACCAAATATGGTATTCCATGATTTCTGGCAATACGGCCTATGGCTTCTATGGGAAAAATGGTTCCGGTAACATTGGATGCATGGGAAGTGACGATAAGTTTTGTATTGCTTTGTATGGCTTTTTCTATATCAAATGGATCCAGAAGGCCTTGGGAGCTGCACTTAACAATTGTCAGCTCCACTCCTTGTTTTTTCATTTCCATTAAAGGTCTGATAACTGAGTTGTGCTCCATAGTGGTGGTAATAACATGATCCCCCGGTAAAACACTGCCTTTTATGGCCAGGTTCAGACTGTCAGTGCAGTTGCTGGTAAAGATGATCTGGAAAGGATCCTCTAATCGGAAGAGTTCACATAGCATTTCCCTTGTATATAAAAGAAGCTGACCGGCTTTTACGGCCATATTATGTCCGGATCGTCCGGGATTTCCTCCGTACTCTTCCATACATCTGACTACTGCACGGATTACTTTCTTAGGCTTAGGCCAGGTAGTGGCTGCATTATCCATGTAAATCATATGAACCCTCCCATTATATATAGTAACACTTTTATTACGTGCTATATATATTAATATGGAAGACGGATTAGAACTAAAGGAGTGAGGCTGATGCCTTTCCAAGAAAGCTTTGATATACTCTCCTTTCGGTCAAGGCAGCATGCTTTTTATTTTTGCAATATACTGCGGGATCATGGAATTTCCTCTCAGGTGATGTCCACGCCTAAAGAAGTTGCACTGGGCTGCGGACTTTCCCTGAGATTTTCTCCGTATGTAACCAGACGTGTTCTTGATATATACAGACTATATAATATTCCGGTAATCGGCTGTTATCATATAGACCGATGCGGATCTGGTACAAGGATAACCCGTATTCCAATATGATGCATATTTTATGTATTTCAAGATGCCAAAAAAAAAAGCCGTTTCTTACGGCTTTTTCATAATTTTCGTCTATTTTAAATCCGGCTTATATTATTTTCCGATAAACATCTGTGTGTAGTATCTGTCATCTACGATACCGACTCCAATGTGTGTAAAGTTAGGATTCAGAATGTTTTTTCTGTGACCTTCGGAATTCATCAGCCCTGCATGAGCGCTTTCAACACTGCTGTGTTTGGCCAGATTTTCCCCGGCTGTACGATAACGAATACCAAAGTTTTTCATCATCTCAAAGGGGCTTCCGTAAGTTGGAGATGTATGAGAGAAGTAGTTATTGTCCTTCATATCTTGTGATTTAATTCTGGCAACACGACTCAGCTCTAAATCTATCGTCAAGGGAGCAACACCAGCTTTTGCACGTTCCTGATTTACCAGTTCAACCATTTTAAGCTCAGATGAACTCAGCTTATAGTCAGACGACTGCCCGTTTTCAGCAGGAGGTGTTGTGGGTTTTGGTGCAGGAACTGTTTCTGGCTTGGGAGTGGGTGAAGGAACAGGCACAGGCACCGGTGTTGGTTTCGTTTCAGGTATCGGTGTTGGTTCCGGCGCCGGTGCAGGAGTTGCAGAGGGCTTAGGTGCCGGTACTGCTTTCTGCATATTTTCAATTATATTTTGAAGCCAATCATACAAATTGCTTAATTTACCATTTTGAATCAATTGATCTGCATTGGTTCCATAAAATATCTTTACACCATTGCATTTCACATAATTGCCTGCTGCTTGTACCCCTTGCAGCGGCATCAATACGATAGTCATTATTACTACCAGAATTGCAAATGATTTAAGCTTTTTCATAAGTTTTTTCCTCACTTTTTTTTTAAGCACCTTAGGGCCAGGCGCTTAATGAATTTGTAACAATATCGTAACATATGTAATTTATTATGTCAACTATTTGAAGCAATGTAAGTTTTTCCAATACAGCTTTGCTCTTATTACCGTATCAGCATTCTGGACTTAAGAAAACGGGTATAGTATAATATGAGCAACTATATATAATACATAAATATTTATAGATTATAGAAAAAGCGAGGACGAATACAACGGTAAAGCCGTTGAATAAATTATGAATAAAGCTGAACAGAACAGAATCAATGAGATACTTGGGCTTCTTGAAGAAAATTATAAAGGGGCAGGAAGTGAACTTAAATATAAAAGCCCTTTTGAACTGTTGATAGCCACCATTTTGGCAGCTCAATGCACCGACAGGCAGGTAAATAAGGTTACGCCCGACCTTTTTGCAGAATATCCCGGGCCTGAAGAAATGATTACACTAACGGAGGAAGAACTGGGTGCTATTATTCACAGTTGCGGTTTTTATAAAACAAAAAGTCGAAATATACTGCAGACATGCAGAATACTGCTGGCGGAATACGGCGGGCAAGTTCCGGATGATCTGGAATCTTTGACAAAGCTGCCTGGTGTAGGGAGAAAAACCGCAAATGTAGTTTTAAGCAACGCCTTCGGAAGAGATGCCATCGCTGTCGATACACATGTACACAGGGTTTCTAACAGGTTGGGTCTTGCCGATGCCAAAGATGTATTAAACACTGAATTTCAGTTAATGGAGAATATACCGAAACATAAATGGTCGGCTGCCCATCACTGGCTGATTTTTCACGGCCGCAGGGTATGCAAGGCAAGAAAGCCTGACTGTGAAAATTGTTTTCTGCAGCATCTCTGTAAATATCGGAATAAAAACCTGAACGCATAGTTATATAAGCATTTAAAAAGCATAGGATGTATATAAAAACGGAAGGAAGAACCGCTATGAGAGTATTTGGGCTTGTAGGTTCCAGCGGTACAGGGAAGAGCTATCAATCCATAGGGCTGGCTATGGAAATGGGCATTTCTTACATTATTGATGACGGGTTGCTGATTAAAGGCACCAGGATTCTAGCCGGTACCTCTGCTAAAAAAGAAGCCACAAAAATCGCTGCTATACGCAGGGCCGTATTTATGGATCCTGATCATGCTAAACAAGTTAAAGAAGCGATTCGGGAAGAGTCTCCCGAATCCTTGCTTATTCTGGGCACTTCCATCTCCATGATTGAAAGAATAATACAGCACCTGGAATTGCCTTGTGCAGAGAAAATTATTCATATTGAAGATATCACAAGCCATGAAGACATCGAATTGGCCAGGAAACAGCGAAGAGAAGAAGGCAAGCATATTATACCCGTCCCGACTTTTGAGGTCAGAAAGGATTTTTCCGGCTTCTTTATTGACCCCCTTCGCATTTTCAGAGTATGGGGGAAAGGAAGACATTTACAGACATTGGAGAAAACTGTAGTAAGGCCTACCTACAGCTATTTTGGGAAATTTTTCATTTCGGATTCCGCTATAGAATCCATTGCTGCTTATAATGCACAGAATATTTCAGGTGTAAGCAGGGTTCTTCGCTCTGAAGTGCAAAGCCGGGAAGATGGAATAGTTATAGAACTTGAGATCTCTTTAGTATACGGGAACCCAATCCATAAAGTGATGGAAGAAATACAGGAGAATGTGGTCGAGCAAATCGGATATACCACAGGTTTGAATATTAACGCGGTCAATGTAACTGCCAGAAGGCTGGTATATTTTCCTGCAGATAAAAACTGAGGAATAGAAAGGGGATTGATCCATGAGCAATACAATCAGTGTTAAAGATTTACTGAAATCCAGAAATCTTCCTGAATTATTGAAATTCCAGGATGATACCCCCGTATGCTTCAGGGACGATTGGGAGAGACGACGAAGGGAAATATTGGAGATTCTAAGTTATGAGGAGTATGGTATAAGGCCTTCGGACCCCTTATCCGTATCTGCTGTTATCGATGACAGTGATGAGCATGCCTATGCAGGTAAGGTTCTGGAGCAGCATTTCACTTTGTCTGTAGAAATGGAGAAAGGCACCTTTTCATTTCCTATGCACCTATTTATACCGAAGAGTGTTCCTAGTCCGATGACAATTGTGTATATTGCATTTCGCCCCAATATGCCGGATCGGTATTTTCCCATAGAGGAGATAACTGATGAGGGTTTTGCAATGGCAATGTTTTGTTATGAAGACGTTGTTCCGGACCGGGAAGATGATTTTACGAAAGGGTTGGCCAAATATCTGATAGAATCAGGCAAGCGGGCGCCTAAGGATCCGGGCAAGCTGATGATGTGGGCTTGGGCGGCTTCGCGAGTGGCTGATTATTTACAGACCAGGAATGACATTGATACAAAAAATCTGGCAGTGATGGGACACTCAAGATTGGGGAAAACATCTCTGGTTGCTGCTGCCTATGATGAACGCTTTACCTTTGTTTTTCCGAATAACTCAGGTTGTTCCGGCGATTCCATATCCAGAGGTAAAGATGGAGAGTCTCTAGAGAGAATAACAAATGTGTTTCCCTATTGGTTCTGCCTGGATTATGGAAAGTATGCCGGGAAGGAGGAAGAAATGCCCTTTGATCAGCATTTTCTGATTGCTGCTATTGCACCAAGATTTGTTTGCGGCGGTGGTGCGGTGGAGGATACATGGGCAGACCCTGACAGTCAATATCTGGCATATGTTGCTGCAGACGAGGTTTACCGCTTTCTGGGGTATAAGGGATTTATACATCCTGATAGAATGCCTCGACCGGGCGACGTTTTTCACGAAGGACGTTTAGGCTTTCACCTGCGTTCCGGAAGACATTATCACAGCCGTTATGATTGGCAGCAGTATATGGCATTCATGAAAAAACACAGAATTTAAAATTATTTAAATTGTTTTATGTTGAATCAAATGTTTATATACTATACTGACTATGAAATAAACTTGTAAATAACGAAGAGAAATTAATCTACAAAAGAACTCCGTTATGGTATAATCCATAAAGGAGTTTTTCTAATTGAGAATTATTTTAAATTTAGACTAAGTCTCTGAGTTATATATTTTATATACACTATGGAGGATGTATGAGGAGTTTCTTATTAGGCTGGCAGACTTATTTATATCAGTTGTTTAATAAAAAAGAGGAATATGCTGAAAATCGGCTTTATATCATATCTTCCAATTATGCCGCAGGGGTAGCAGGCAATCTTATCGGAGGTAACTTTTTTACTGGCCTGCTGTTATTGCTGCAAGCTGATGATGCATTCATAGGACTTGTAACCATGTTGACTATGTTCAGCAATATGATGCAGGTTCTTGCTCCCTTGCTTCTGGAAAGATTTTCAGAGCGGAAGAAAATCCTTGTTATTGGCAGGGTTATTACTCATTTCTTAAATATTATTATGATCAGTATTATACCGCTGACCGGTTATGCAAATTCCATTAAGCTGGCTATGATCCTGGTGGTTGTTTTGCTTGTCAACCTGATCAATGCCATGCTGTCGCCCGGTTATCAGATTTGGCATATAAAAAGCATACCTAATGATCTGAGATCCCGTTATTTTTCCTTCATGCAAATTAGCAACGGTATTCTGATTTATTCTGTAGTCCTACTTTCCAGCCGGCTGGTGGACTATTTTAAGCAAGGAGGCAATGAATTAACCGGACTATTGATTCTGCGTGCAATAGCCTTGGTTTTAGCTGTGGTTGATGTAGTTTTATTGAACAGAATCAGGGAATATCCTGTGTCCAACAGAAAGGTAAAGTTAAAAGAGGTGTTGTTCAGCCCTTTTAGGGAAAAGAAGTATCTGGCAACTGTATTGATGGCCTGCATATGGAGTTTTGCTGCTAATATCCCAGGTTCTTACTATAACGTGTATCTGTTGAGAGAATTGAACATATCTTATTCATTTCTGAATATGGTGAACATGGTCAGCCTGCCTATACTGATGATTGTCATGCCTGTCTGGAGAAGAAGGATCGATTCCACTTCCTGGTTCCGTACTCTCTATGTAAGTATTGGCCTGTATATCGTTCATTATATTGGTTTGGCGTTTGTTACAGCAAAGACTTTATACCTGTATCCGCTTTTCCTCTTATATGCTTTTATGATATCGCCCGGAATCAACCTGGTTTTCTCCAATCTTCCTTATATTAACATGCCTGAGGAAAATCAGACCAATTTTCTTGGATTCTATGCAACTATGAACAATTTTGCAGGTTTTTTAGGCGTGTCTCTGGGACGGCAATTTATAACTATGACAGGAGACCTTAAGCTGACAATAGGCAGAACAGTTATGGGTAATAAGCAGCTTATTCTGTTACTGACAGCGGTTTTCATGATGATGGGCGTCTTCGTCATATACCGTTTGGCTAAGAAAGCGACAGCCGAAGAACAGACAGAGGAGCAGGCAATCCTTTGATGGTTTCCACCATCAGGATCCATGCTCCTGAAATAACTCCGGCGCCAAGGGTTTTTTTGGTTTCATGCATCCTATTGTAACTGCAGCCAGAACAACAATTCCACCCAATATGGACATTGGGCCGGGCAGTTCACCAATGGTCAGGAATACCCATAATGGATTGAGCAAAGGCTCGATAAGGCCAAGAAAGGTGGATTCCAATGCTGTAATATGTTTTATAGCCAGGGAGAATAAAATATAGGGAAGTCCCAGTTGAAATATTCCAAGCAGACCAATTCCGACCCAGCTTTGCCTGTCGGGCACATTTAGTATCATAAAGGGCAGGGTTGCCAGAATTGTCAAAACACATCCCCAGAAAACATTCTCCAAGGGGTCCGCATCTTTTTGTTTCCGCATAAATATGACATTGAAGGCCATTGCAATACCGCTTAATATAGCGAGAATATTGCCTTTCATATTACCGGGGCTGATATCATCCAGGAAAAACAGTGTCATTCCGAATATTACGAATACTATAACTATCCAGTCTCTAGCAACTGCTTTTTCCTTTAACAGCCACATGCCCAATACGGCTACATATATCGGCGCAGTATACTGAAGCAGAATTGCATTTGCAGCAGTGGTTTCCTTAGCTGCCCATACATAAAGAATAACCATGAATGTATAGGATATTGCTCCGAGTACTTTATTCAAGGTAAACTTAAATGCAGATTTTTTGATAAAAAATGAAATTAAAAGAACGGCAAATATACTCCGGTAACCTGATATTGCAATTGGATTCAGATCAATTAACTTGATCATCATTCCTCCGGTACTCCATAATATTGCCGTAGAAAACATTAAAAAGATAGATTTCCTTTTATTTTTATCCATGATGCACCTCTTCCGCTGTTAAAGCTGTCTCATGCCGCTTTTTTTACTGTATAAACAGATCCTGCCAAATGTAATAAGAACTCTAACCATTTTAGTCTTTTATGTTGGAAGAGTCAATCACTTAAGATGACATAAAAATGATTTTGGCGTGGTATAGTTGTCAAGTTAAAAACAATAAAACATTGTATACTGAATGTAAGTCTCATAATATGTTGCAGAAAAAACATATAATGACATGAAATTCCAATAGATATAAGGGGGTCAGTTATATGATAAAAATCGGTCAGATCGGAATGGCACATGATCACGCCGAGGGAAAAATGAGTTGTGTGCGTAAGTTTCCGAAAGTTTTCGAGGTAGTGGGCATTGCGGAAGAAAACCCGGAGATTCTCGACAGATTTGGCAGCCGGGACTGTTATCGGGATATACCCCTAATGAGTGTTGATGATTTGCTTAACATTAAGGGGCTGGATGCAGTGATGGTTGAAACGGATGAACTGTCACTGGTACATTTTGCACAAAAATGCATCAACAGGAATATTCATGTGCACCTTGACAAGCCAGCCGGAGGAAATGTTGAGGATTTTGAGCTTTTGCTTCGTACTGCTAAACGCAAGAACCTTAAAGTTCAGCTTGCCTATATGTACAGATATAATCCTGCGGTGCAATATTGTGCAAATGCGGTTAAGAGCGGTAAATTGGGTGAAATCTTCCGGGCACAGGCCATTATGAATACATATCATCCTCCGGAAAAACGTGCATGGATGAAACCCTTCCCTGGAGGAAACATGTTTTTCTTAGGCTGCCATATGGTTGACCTGGTAATAATGATGATGGGCATTCCGGAAAAAATTGTTCCATTCTGCAAATCCACTCTCTTTGATGGGGTAGAAGTTGTAGATACCGGTTTTGCGGTGTTTGAATACAAGCGGGGAGTTGCAACTGCTGAAGCCTCGTCAAATGATATCAACGGTTATGGACGCAGGTCTCTTCTTGTATGCGGCAGCAAGGGAACAATAGAAATCAGGCCGCTTGAAGATAGTTACACCTGCCAGCCTGTGCTGACACTTTCTTTGAAAGAAATGACAGAAGGCAGAGAGTATACCGACTGCAAGTGCCTTGTTCCCATGCCTCCTGTAACCGGACGATATGATGCAATGATGCTTGATTTTGCCAGGATGATAGAGGAAGGCAGAGATAATCCGTATACCTACGAATATGAGCTTTTGGTTCAGAAAGCCGTTCTGGCAGCTTGCGGCTTGCCCGTTAAAGTGGAATATAGCGATATTTAGGGGAGGTAAAAGAAAATGATATCGAAACGCAAGAAAAAGATATTGGTTCTGGGAGGAACCGGTACAATGGGCGTTTATCTGGTTCCGGAGCTTGCAGATATGGGGTATCAGGTCAATGTCGTTTCACTGGATAATGTTCTAAGTAATAATCCGAGCATTACTTATGTACAGGCGGATGCAAAGGATATTTCATTTTTGCACAGCTTGTTGCAGGATGAATATGATGCAATTGTTGACTTTTTGATTTATTCTACAAAAGAATTCTCAGATAAATATGAAATGATGCTGAGCAGTACGGATCATTATATTTTCTTATCATCATACAGGGTATATGCTGATAGTGCTGTGCCTATAAAAGAAGATTCACCCCGGCTCCTTGACGTGTCCGATGACAAAGAGTTTCTGGCTACCGAAGACTATTCACTGTATAAGGCGCGACAGGAAGATATTTTAAAAGCTTCAAAGTATGACAACTGGACTATAGTCCGTCCTGCTGTCACATATTCCAAATTCCGATACCAGCTGGTGACCCTGGAAGCAAATACAGTTATATACAGGGCAATGAATAAGCTGCCGGTGCTTTTGCCAAAGGAAGCAATGCCCATTTATGGCACAATGAGCTGGGCAGGTGACGTAGCCAGAATGATTTCCCGTCTTATTCTGAATCCGGATGCATTAAGGGAAACCTATACCGTGTCGACTGCAGAGCATCATACCTGGGAAGAAATTGCGAATTTCTATAAGGAACTTATTGGCCTGGAGTACATAACCATCGACACAGAAACATATCTTGGCTTTTTTGATCCATCCCATGCCAGAGGGGCAAGATATCAGCTTATGTATGACAGATGCTTTAACAGAATTATTGACAATACTAAAATACTTTATGCAACCGGACTTAAGCAGTCGGACTTAATGCCGCTTAAAGCCGGACTTAAAAAAGAATTATCCGCGCTTCCCAAAGATACTGTGTGGAGCCGGAGCACCATAAGCGAAAGAATGGATGAATTCCTTAAAGGCCGTTAATCTTTGCCATAACACAATAAAAGATATCAGAGAAAGGCGGTATTTAAGATGAATATGAAAAAAATTGTGTTTACGGAAATTGGGAAAGCTGAACTTTGGGATGCAGATGTTTCTGCACCCGGAGCAGGCGAAGTATTGGTTGAAATGGCCTATACAGCTATCAGTGCCGGTACGGAACGGGCATGTCTTATGCGTCTTCCCAATACCGGCAACCCTCCAAACGGTCCTTATAAGCCTATGATACTTGGATACTCCGGTTCCGGTATAGTAAAGGCAATCGGCGAGGGTATAACCAGTGTGTCTGTAGGTGACAGGGTGTCGACTATTTGGGGTATTCACGCCCAGTATAACACCGTTCCGGAACGTAATGTCATAAGAATAAAAGATGATTCACTCGACTTAAAACACGCATCTTTTGCCTTTATAGGGACCTTTCCGGCGGCAGGTATACGTAAAACACGGCTGGAATTCGGTGAATCAGCTATGATATTTGGAATCGGGATTCTGGGCGCGTTTGCTGTTCAACTATGTCGATTGGCAGGGGCATTCCCTGTGATAGCCGCTGATTTGAGCGCTGAAAGACGGAAGCTTGCCCTTGACCTGGGGGCAGATTATGCTTTTGATCCTGCAGCTGATGGTTTTATTGATTCAGTTATGGAAGTAACTGAAGGCATCGGCGCAAGAGTCATAATTGAAGTTACGGGGCAATCTGCGGCTCTTGAACAGGCTCTCTCCTGCGTTGCTCCTCTCGGGAGAATTTCTCTTTTAGGATGTACCCGGATATCGAATACGCCCATCGATTTTTACCAGCTGGTACATCGTCCCGGTATTACAATAATAGGTGCGCATACTAATGCACGACCGAAGCTCGAGTCATATCCCCACTATTGGACTGAACGGGACGACTGCATTGCAATACTGAATTTCATGCAGCATGGCAGGCTGGATATGTATAAGCTCATATCAGAAGTTCATTCCCCGGAAGAGGCGCTGGAAGTTTATCGCAGATTGGCTGTAAATAAAGATTTTCCGGTAGGAGTTGTATTCGACTGGAAGAGATTATAGTATGGAACATAATTTATCAAAAAAATTGTATAATACGATACCGCTAAAATCAGCAATCAATTAAACTAAGCTGTACATATTAAACAATTGGTTTTGTTTTTTTATTCTGTTATAATTCATGTAAATTAAAAAATTTATTGGGGGGAATCAGGATGTTAAAAACAGCAGTAATCGGGCTGGGCATGGGACTTAACTTTCATATTCCGCAGATAGTCAGTCATAAGAAATTTGAGCTGGCAGCTATTGCGGACGTTGATGAAGAGAAGTTAAGGATTGCTTCCGAGAAGTATAATGTACCAGGCTATACGGATGCATATGAAATGATGGACACTGTTCCATTGGATCTGGTTGTAATTGCTTCACCCACTCAATTTCATGCACCTCATTCGATAGCGGCCATGGAGCGGGGTATCGATGTATTTCTGGAAAAGCCCATGGCATCAACACTTGAAGAAGCAAAGGAAATATATGATGTTCATATTCGCACCGGGCGTAAAATCATGGTATATCAGCCTCACCGGACATTTTCAGAAACCGTTGCAGCTAAAGCAATACTTGATAGCGGTATACTCGGCAGGGTTTACAGAATTACACGTTCTATACGTACATATTTTAAACGCTCCAGCTGGCAGGCATATAAGAAAAACGGAGGGGGAACCCTTAATAACCATGGCTCACATTATATTGATCTTTTGTTGTATCTTGCTAAAGGCAATGCGGTAAGTGTAAAATGTGAGCTTCAGCGCATTCTTGCAACCGGAGATGCAGATGATTGTGCAAGAATCCTTATGAAGACTGACAATGATATTGTTCTTGATATAGATATGAATTTTGCATCCGCTTTTAATCCTAACGTATGGGAACTCTATGGAGATTTGGGAACTGCAGTACTGGTGCACCCCGAAAGCGGCAAACCCTTTTTCCGGGCACGGTATCTTGATCTGAAGTTTGCTCTGGAAGCACAAAAATATTATCCGTGCACCAATCCCCTGAATGACAATGCAGAGTATCCCTGGATGATAAAAGATTTTGAAGTAGGCGATAACAGGTACGCGATCAATATATATGATAAATGTTATGAATACTTTAAGCTTAATCAGGAACCATTTGTACCAATCACAGACACCCTTAAGGTAATGGATGTACTTAAGAGATGTCATGCAGACAGCATGTTTTAATGAGAGGAAGTATCAAATGAGCTGTTTTATACCGCATATTGATTTAGAGTATATGATAAGAATACGCAGGCAGCTTCATAAATACCCGGAACTTCAGTTTGAACTGCCGAGGACATTGGAACTTGTGCGCTCTGAGCTCAGAAATATGGATATTACCTTTACCGAAAAATATGGGAAGAGCAGCATAGCAGCATATATGAATGAAGACAAGCCAGGCTTCACTATTGCCTTACGTGCTGATATGGATGCCCTTCCCATTACTGAGATAAATAATGTTGAATACAAATCACGTATTGACGGACAAATGCATGCCTGTGGTCATGATGTACATACTGCGGCCCTTCTGGGAACCATAAAGGCTTTAAATGCTGTAAAGGACAAAATAAACTGCCGGCTTGTATTTATATTTCAGGCTTCTGAAGAAGGTCCAAGCGGCGCCAGGCTCATGGTAGAGGATAATGTAACCGATGAATTCGATTTAATTATCGGATGTCATGTAGATAATACCCTGGACGTGGGCAGCATAATGGCACGAAGCGGTGTAACTCTTGCTTCATCTGATTATTTCAGAATAGATCTTTACGGTACTGCCGGCCATGCAGCTGCACCGCATGCAGCAAAAGATGCTCTTCAGATGGGTGTGAAATTATATAATGAGCTTATGGGGATATCACGTGAAATTAATCCCACAATTCCCAATGTGCTTACAGTCAGCATATTAAAGGCCGGAGAGAAGCCGAATATTATTTCCGATCACTGTTATTTGGAAGGTACTGTTCGAACACATTCAGATGAAATAGCAGAATATATTCGCAGAAGAATCGTGAATTTATCCGAAGAAATTGCCAGGCAGCACGGCGGCAGAAGCAATGTTGAGTTAAATATAGGTTATGGCACCGTTATAAGCCATCCTGTAATAGCATCAGAATTGCAAAGGGCTGCCAGGGACGCGGGAGTCAATGTAGTGCTGCCGGAGAGTCCTCCTGCAATGTATGCTGAAGATTTTGCATATTATATAAAACATAAACCGGGTGCATTCTTTTTTCTTGGCACAAGGAACATAGAAAAAGGATTTACGGCTATGACCCATAATAATGATTTTGACGTTGATGAAAAAGCATTGGAATATGCTGCAAAAGTATTCTGTCAGTTCATATTCAATAATATGGACGGTCTTACACTTGAATAGGCTTTAGTTTAGGGTAGTGGATTTTTGTCGAACTACCCTATATAATAATTAAAATAACAATTTACACATCAAAGGGGTACAGGGCTTGGAAATTATAGAATGTGGAAATGAAGTCAGGGTATATGGGGTAACTGACTTTTGCCTGGAGCATATTTTCGAATGCGGACAAGCTTTTCGCTGGAATAGAAGTCAAAAAGGGTATACAGGTATTGCGGCAGGCAAGGTTATTAATGTGGACTATATGGAAGAGGATCAGGTTTTAATACTTAAAGGCTGTACAACCGATGAGTTTAATGAATTCTGGAAACATTATTTTGATCTGACCAGAGATTACAGCCAAATAAAGATGGACCTGTCATCCAATGACCAGATTATGGAGGAAGCAGTCAGATACGGATGGGGAATACGCATATTGAACCAGGATCCCTGGGAAACACTTATTTCTTTTATAATATCGGCTAACAATAATATTACCAGAATAAAGGGTATTATTGAAAAACTGTCCAGAAAATTCGGAAAGCAAATTTCCGGGGAAGGTAATGAAGGTTCCCCCTGCTATTCCTTTCCTTCGCCCCTATCCCTGGCCCTTGCAGACGAGGAGGATCTGAAAGCCTGCGGCTGCGGTTATAGAGGGAAGTATATAAAACATACAGCGGGCATGGTGGTCAATGGATTGATAGACATTTACGGGCTGAAAAACCTCTCGTATGAAGAGGCTCATAGAGAGCTGGTTAAATGTATGGGAGTAGGAGATAAGGTCGCTGATTGTATCCTGCTGTTTTCAATGGAAAAGGCAGAGGCCTTTCCTGTAGACGTATGGGTTAAACGAATTATGGAATCCCTCTATATTGGTCATACCATACCGAAAGGGAAGATAAAGACTTACGCCAAAAAACTTTTTGGCCCTTATGCAGGACTGGCTCAGCAATATCTGTTCTATTACGCCAGGGAAAAGAAAATAGGTAAAAAGGAGTAGGTTGATTTGTGGGGAACTATTGTTAACGCAATGGCTGTTATTTTAGGCGGTTTATTAGGAGTTTTAATCCGAAATGGATTCAGTAAAAAGGTACGCCTGGTTGGTTTAGCTGTACTTGCAGCTGTCGCCGGGCCCCTGTCCATTATTGGGCTTCTTACGGATTATATTAATCCTCTTTTAGTTATAACCGGAAGCATTGCTGCCTGCTTGCTGTGGCTTGGACTTTGCTGGCTGCTCAGAAACGGACTGCCCGAAGCCTACAGCAATATTATTATGCAGGGGATCGGACTGGCCGTCGTTATAATTGGAGTATCCAATTCACTGGAAACTCAAAATATGCTTTTAGTTATCATCAGTCTTGTGATTGGCGGGATAATCGGTCAGGCACTTGGCATTGAAAAGAAACTTAATACATTAGGCCAAATAGCGCAGAAGAAAATGAGCGGTGGTGAAAACAGCACCATAGCTCAGGGTTTCGTTACTGCCAGTCTTATTTTCTGCGTAGGAGCCATGGCCATAGTTGGAGCATTGGATTCGGGTATTAAGGGAGACCATGTAACCCTTTATGCCAAATCAATGCTGGACGGCATTACGTCCATTGTACTGGCCTCCGCTTTGGGAGCAGGTGTTTTATTGTCAGCAGCAGCTGTGTTCGTATATCAGGGAGCAATTACACTTGCTTCCGGAGCTGTTGCTCCCTTTTTATCTGATATGGTTATAGACGAGATGACTGCAGTAGGCGGAGTTCTTATTATTGGAATCGGACTTTCAATGCTTAAAATAAGGGATTTTAATATTGGGAATCTGCTGCCTGCAATTTTGATCCCCCCATTTTATTTTTCTTTAATTCCATGGATGGGAAGATTGCTGGAATGGTTGTCTTGACACGCTTTATCCCATTTGTTACACTAAGTGATAATATTTAAAGATAAACACAAATAATGAAGAAAGGGTGTGTTTTATATTAGCCGGTTGATTGAAAAAGAAGGTTTGACCTTCGATGATGTTTTATTGGTGCCTCTGGAATCTGAAGTTTTGCCAAGCCAGGCAGATCTTACCACATGGCTGACCCGCAAAATCAAACTTAACATCCCCCTTATGAGCGCAGCTATGGATACAGTAACGGAAGCTAGAATGGCTATTGCCATAGCCAGAGAAGGCGGGATAGGAATTATACACAAGAATATGTCTATAGAGGAACAGGCAGATCAGGTAGACAAGGTAAAGCGTTCGGAACATGGGGTTATAGTAGACCCTTTCTATCTTTCTGCTGATCATTTGCTTTCCGATGCCATGAACCTTATGGCAAAATACCGGATTTCCGGAGTCCCCATTACTGAAAACGGGAAATTGATAGGTATTATCACCAACAGAGATATCCGTTTTGAGACAGACTTTTCCAGAAAAATCCGGGATGTAATGACATCTGAGAATCTGGTTACTGCACCTGAAGGAACTACTCTGGAGGAAGCCCAGGAAATTCTTCGGCGGCATAAAATAGAAAAACTTCCTATTGTAGATGAAAAAGGAATGCTTAAAGGGTTAATCACCATAAAAGACATTGAGAAGGCAATACAGTTTCCAAATTCAGCTAAGGATGAGAACGGGCGTTTGCTGGCAGGGGCCGCTGTTGGAATTGCGAAGGATACTATGGAAAGAGTGGATGCCTTGGTCCAGGCACAGGTAGATGTCATAGCCGTTGATACAGCCCATGGTCATTCCAAAAATGTATTGGACATGGTAAAAAGAATTAAGAGCAAATATCCGGATCTTCAGCTTATTGCAGGGAATGTGGCCACTGCAGAGGGCACCAGAGCATTAATTGAGGCCGGAGCAGATTGTGTTAAGGTAGGTATCGGTCCGGGTTCCATCTGTACCACCCGTGTGGTTGCAGGAATCGGAGTGCCTCAATTTACTGCCATTTATGATTGTACACAGGAAGCAGACAAATATGGAATTCCTGTTATAGCAGACGGCGGCATTAAATATTCCGGCGATATCACCAAGGCGATAGCAGCCGGTGCTAGTGTTGTCATGGTAGGCAGTCTTCTGGCGGGAACTGAAGAAAGTCCGGGGGCTACTGAGATATATCAGGGCCGCAGATTTAAAGTATACAGAGGCATGGGCTCATTGGCTGCCATGGCATCGGGCAGCAAGGATCGTTATTTCCAAGAGGATACCGACAAAATGGTTCCCGAGGGGGTGGAAGGTCGTGTACCATTCAAAGGGAAGGTGAGCGATACTGTTTACCAGTTAATGGGGGGGTTGCGTTCCGGAATGGGTTATTGCGGAACACCTACTATAGAAGATCTGAGAACAAAATCTATATTTATTAGAATAACAGGAGCCGGCTTAAAAGAAAGCCATCCGCATGATATTTATATCACCAAGGAAGCTCCCAACTATAGCATAGGTGTGTAGACAGATTTAGCGCACGGTCAAATCTTTGTGCCTGACCGTTAGGAGGAATGAGTTTGAAACATAATGAAACAATTATTGTGTTGGACTTTGGAGGGCAATACGGTCAATTGATTGCCCGAAAGGTGAGGGAAGCTAAGGTATATTCTGAAATCCTGCCTTATAATACAACTTTGGCGCAAATCAGAGAGCAAAACCCGGCGGGTATCATCCTGGCTGCGCCTTCTGCAAATCATTCAGAACTTAAAATCGACACAGGAATTTTTCGTTTAGGCATACCTGTACTGGGATTTTCCGGTAAAGCTGACGTATACACTCCATCGGCTGAAATCCATTTATGTGCAACAGAAAATAAAGAACAAAAATTGCATATAGCACATATACATCCTGAAGAGCTTAATATGACTCCGGGTGAAAAGATGCTGGCTGATTTCCTGTTTAACATCTGCAGTTGTATGGGAGATTGGACCATGGCAAATTTTGTTGAGAATTCTGTTATTGATTTAAAGCGCCGGATAGGAAACAAAAAGGTGCTTCTTGCCTTATCTGGCGGCGTTGACAGTTCTGTAGTGGCGATGCTCATCCATAAAGCGGTGGGCAAAAACTTAACCTGCATTTTTGTAGATCACGGACTTCTGCGCAAAGACGAGGGTGACCAAGTAGAAAAGGTTTTCAAAGAAAAATTCAAACTGAATCTGATACGAGTGAATGCCCAGAGACGTTTTCTTTCACGTTTAAAAGGGGTTACAGACCCGGAAGTAAAGCGGAAAATAATTGGGGAAGAATTCATTCGTGTATTTGAAGAAGAAGCGAAAAAGATCGGACAAGTGGATTTCCTGGCACAGGGGACAATTTATCCTGATGTAGTTGAAAGCGGCATAGGAAACGCTTCGGTTATAAAAAGCCACCATAATGTAGGCGGTTTGCCGGAGCATGTTGACTTTAAAGAGATAATTGAGCCTATAAGGAATTTATTCAAAGATGAAGTAAGAAAGGCGGGCGAAGAACTGGGCATCCCCAGGGAATTGGTATGGAGGCAGCCCTTCCCTGGACCCGGCCTGGCAATTCGTATTATAGGCGAGGTAACGGAAAAGAAACTGGAGATATTGCGGGAAGCAGACGCGATCTTCCGGGAAGAAATAGCAAGAGCAGGCCTGGACAGGGAAATCTGGCAGTATTTTGCCGTATTGACCAATATAAGAAGTGTAGGTGTTTCAGGAGATGAGAGAACCTACGATTATACTATTGCATTGCGGGCTGTGAACAGCATTGATGCCATGACTGCTGACTGGGCCAGAATACCTCATGAAGTATTGGCAAAAGTATCCGGCCGCATAGTCAATGAGGTTAAACATGTAAATCGGATTGTTTATGATATTACAGGCAAGCCGCCGGCCACAATCGAATTTGAATAGGCGCGTGTGCAACTTCAATTATATATAATGTAAATTAAGGCAGGTGTGCAAATGGATAGGAAAATAGAAACCAAGTCCCTGCATGAGGGCTGGAAACCTGGTAGAGGAGAGCCGCGGCAATTACCAATTTATCAGAGCACAACGTTTAAATACAATACCAGCGACGAGATGGGACAGCTCTTTGATCTGGAGGCAGAAGGATATTTTTATACAAGACTTCAAAACCCTACTAATGATGCTGTGGCTGCAAAAATATGCTCCCTGGAGGGCGGGGTAGCTGCAATGCTGACTTCATCAGGACAGGCAGCAAACTTTTTTGCCATCTTCAACATTTGTGAAGCCGGCGACCACTTTATTTCTTCCTCAGCTATTTATGGCGGCACATATAATCTTTTTAATGTTACCATGAAAAAAATGGGAATCGAATGCACATTCGTGGATCAGGATTTACCGGCGGAAGAGCTGAAAAAATATTTTAAACCAAATACCAAGGCTGTTTTCGGCGAGACTATTACAAATCCAACCCTGGCTGTTCTGGATCTGGAGAAATTTGCTGAATTAGCCCATTCACACGGTGTGCCCCTAATTGTTGACAATACCTTTGCTACCCCGGTTAACTGCAGGCCCTTTGAGTGGGGAGTTGATATTGTAACTCATTCTACGACCAAGTATATGGACGGTCATGCAGTAGGGGTCGGAGGATGCATAGTAGACAGCGGCAACTTTGACTGGTTGAAATATGCCGAAAGATTTCCGGGGTTGACTACTCCGGATGAGTCCTATCACGGTTTAATTTATGCTGAAAAATTCGGCAAAGCCGCTTACATAACAAAAGCTACCGTTCAATTAATGCGGGATCTGGGTTCCATCCAGTCCCCTCAGAATGCATTTTATCTGAATATAGGCCTGGAGACCCTTCCTATCAGAATGGAAAGACACTGCAGGAATGCTTTGGAAACAGCCAAATTTTTAGAAAACCATGAAAAAATAGCCTGGGTCAATTATCCGGAACTGGAGAGCAGTAAATACTACAGTTTGGCAAAAAAATATCTGCCAAACGGCTCTTGCGGAGTTGTTTCCTTTGCCATTAAAGGTGGAAGAGATGAATCTATCAGGTTTATGGACAAGTTAGAATTGGCTTCTATAGTTACCCATGTAGCAGACAGTAAGACATGCATTCTTCATCCGGCCAGTCACACCCACAGGCAGCTTACTTATGAGCAGCTGAAAGAGGCAGGAATTGCACCTGATCTGATTCGGCTGTCAGTTGGCCTGGAGAACATAGAGGATATTATTGCTGATTTAAAACAGGCGCTTGATCAAATATAAGAGCATATAAGAAGCAGTCTCTGAAAGATGTAAATCATATAATTCGGAGGCTTCTTTTTATATAAATACAATAGGCCAACTGTGTTACATATAATCTATTCTCAAATCGTCTGTATAATGTTGTTTAAAAATTAAAGTTAAAAATCGTGGGGGTATTTTAGATGAGATACAGAGAAAGTATTGATCCGTTCCATTATAAACAGCCGCCGCTTGAATTCCTGGATGATTTGACCCGGCCGCTGCATACCAAGACACCTGTCGGCTGGAATAAACGGCCTAAAAGAGAGGATGAAGTCTGGATAAGGGGAGCCGGCTTAATAACAGAATTCCCTGATCCGGAAGGACTTCTGGATACGGCATATGAGGATTTCAGGGCATTTTTAAAGGTCAGTCTGATTGAGAATGGAACGTATAAATTTCGTATTGTAAAAGGAGAAGAAAAGGAAGAGGAATCATATACAATTAATGTGACAGATACAGAATGCCTTATTTCATCAGGCGATACAGAAGGGATTCGCCGTGCCCTGTTTTTCATAGAAGATGAGATGCACCGTAGAGAGGGCAGTTTTTTGCCTCTTGGCATAATTCATCGAAGAGCGGTTATTCAGACAAGGATTTCACGATGCTTCTTTTCTCCCCACTATGGTTCCGAATCTGATGGTGAGCTGGCGGATGATATTGATTATTATCCCGAAAATTATCTGAATCGCCTGGCTCATGAAGGCGTTAACGGCTTATGGATACAGGAACATTTAAGAAAAATTCTATCCTCCGATATTATCCCTGAATATGGGAATGAAAGCGCTGAGAGAATCAGAAGACTGAATCGGGTTATAGATCGTTGTAAGCGATATGGTATTAAAATTTATTTGGAAGGTGTTGAACCGGCTTCAACCTATAACAACCCTGCGCTTCTTAACCACCCGGATGTACTGGGACAGCCTTTTGGCGATTATTATGCCTTTTGCATTTCCACACCAAAGGGTCAATCATATATTAAAGAAAGTATTACAAAACTCTTCACTCTGATACCGGATTTGGCAGGTCTGATTACCATATCTGTAGGAGAAAGCGTGGCCAGCTGTGCCGGGGCTGAAGTCGGGGAATGGTCATGTCCCAATTGTCAGGCTTTGGGGCTTTCCAGAGCGGAGGCATTAGCCAAATGTGAAAAACTTATGGCAGAGGCTTTACGCGAAGTAAAACCTGATGCAGAGCTGATAAGCTGGACATATGCTTTGCGCAGCTGGGATGAAAAAGATGTCAGCGAATATTACCAAATCCGTACTTCTGAAGCTGTAACCATGCAGAATTTTGAGGATTTAGGTGAAGTTATTCAGCTTGGGAAGCCAAGGGTCGCCAGCGACTACTGGCTGGCATATGCAGGTCCGGGCAAAATTTTCAAGGAAGCCGCAGAAGTCGGTAAGCAACGGAATATGACAGTATATGCAAAAATTCAGGTATGCAATTCCCATGAAGTTGCCACGGTACCCTATATACCGGTACCCGGAATTTTATATGACAAGTACAAGTATATGCACGAATATAATGTACGCGGCGTTTTATACTGCTGGTATTTTGGCAGCTATCCCTCGTTAATGAATAAAGCAGCCGGCGAGCTTGCCTTTGCCCCCTTTTACAGATCAAAACAGGAATTTCTTAAGCACCTGGCAGCAATCTACTGGGGCCGGGAGGCAGAAAAAGCAGTAGAGGCATGGAATCTTTTTGAGGCGGGATATACCAATTATCCGATAAACATGGCCTTTGAGTGGTTTGGGCCTATGGCCGACGGACCTGTATGGCCTCTTCACTTAAAGCCTGTAGATTTGCCGGTTTCAAGCACCTGGAAAACTATTGATATGGTGGGATGTGACCGATTGGGAGAATTTATGCTCATGGGGCATACCCACGAGGAAGCTCTGGCACTTTGTGAAAAAATGAGTAATTTGTGGGAAAAAGGCACCCAATTGCTGGATAAAATATCATCTGATGACAGTTATGAGAAAAAAGAACAGCAAAGCGTGGCAAAAGCCTTAGCCTGCCTGTTTGAAAGCGGTACTAATATACTAAAATTTTATCTGCTGAGAAATCAGCTTGGTTTTATGGAAAAAGATGCATATATGCTGCTGGAGCAGATGAGTGAAATTGTCAGACGAGAAAAAGAGATTAGCGCAACACTATCTGATCTCTGTGAAAAGGATAAGCGCCTGGGATACCACGCAGAAGCAAATGGGTTTAAGTTTTTTCCTGAAAAATTAAAATGGCGGATAGGATTGTTAGATGAGCTTTTAGGGACAGAGTTTCAGGAAGTGAAAAGAAGAGTGAATGAGGGGAAATTTCCGCTGGAGTTTTATTGGGGACTTGCTGAAGGCAGCAGGAGGTATCCTGTTACGGAAAGTGACATCAATGCTGCTTCCTGGGATATGTTTATGTTTCAGGACGGAAGAGCCGATGAAAATACAAGGATCAGAATAGCGGAAATACCGGAACAGTTTATTATACAGATAGCAATGAGAGGTCAATCTGATGATTTAATACTTAAGCCGGAGTTCCGCATGTTCCATCCCTATGTACCTCTAAAGTTGCAGGCAGACGGGAATATTGCCTTTATGGGTGCGAGGTCTTACTCCTTATTTGGAGAGGAAAAAAAGAAAGAGTTCATGAAATGGAATTGCAAAAGGATAAGAGAGAAAGATGAATATATTTGGACTATTTCGTTGAATAAAAAGGATTTTAATTTAGAAAA
>ERZ773359.117-NODE-117-length-99175-cov-54.990920_pt1 | contig 99175 bp, 83 predicted proteins | sample MGYA00374955_ERZ773359 | MGnify/ENA primary metagenome ERZ773359 (study PRJEB29098, sample SAMN04486028) | biogas fermenter metagenome | study: EMG produced TPA metagenomics assembly of the Biogas fermentation microbial communities from Germany - Plant 4 DNA1... | reverse complement strand
ACTCGCCGCCGCACAGGCTGTGGTCAGGAAAGACGATGACGTGGGACAGAGGTAATAAAATGATATGAAAGCCCGGTGTCACATGGGCTGAAGACGTAAAAAGCAAGGTGCTGGTGCCTGATTCAGGTGCCGGCACCTTGCTTTTTTGCACCCAACAGCATGGCTGGAACAGGCAGTATTCCCGGGGACCCACGGTGTGGCTGTAATATACGAAATGTTTGAAACAGAATAATGAAATAGATATTTCAAACAGAGAAACATTTCGCAACCTATATAAATCAGGTGTGTAAGTTTATCCTAATTGTCAATAGAATCAGTAGGGTATCAAAATTATAATTAAACATAAAAGATATAATCATATGAAATGCTTATTTTTGGAAAAAATAAACGGATGGGGGGAAAAGATATGAAATTGGGACTGATTGGCCTGGGTATAATGGGTAAGCCCATGGCCAGGAATCTTCTTAAGGCGGGTTATGACCTGACAGTATACGATATCAACAAGGGTCCTGTAAAAGAAGTTGTTGAAGCGGGAGCCAGGGAGGCAGCTGATGTAAGAGAGATAGGTGCCAACTGCGATATTATCATGACTATGCTCCCGGACTCGCCTCATGTTAAGTCTGTTGTCCTGGGTGAGGGGGGGCTCATTGAGACTATCAGGGAAGGCTCTGTATTCATCGATATGAGCAGCATCAACCCGGTAGCCTCGCAGGAGATCTCCGCTGAGCTGGAGAAAAAAGGAGTTAAGATGTTGGATGCTCCTGTAAGCGGCGGTGAGCCAAAGGCGATTGACGGAACACTTGCCTTTATGGTTGGCGGTCCCCAGGATGTTTTCGATAAGTGCAAACCTATCCTGGAAGCCATGGGCTCCTCAGTGGTCCGTTGCGGTGACATCGGAGCGGGGAATACAACTAAGCTGGCAAACCAGATAATTGTTGCGCTCAATATCGCGGCTGTGTCTGAAGCCTTTATGCTCGCCGAAAAGGCCGGGGTTGATCCCCAGCTGGTGTTTGAAGCCATAAGAGGCGGTCTTGCGGGCAGCACTGTAATGGAAGCGAAAGCTCCCATGATCATGGCAGGTAATTTCAAGCCGGGCTTTAAGATAGACCTGCATATTAAAGACCTGAACAATGCCCTGTCTGCAGGCCACAGTGTAGGCAGCCCGTTGCCCCTGACTGCACAGGTAATGGAAATGCTGCAGGTTCTGCGCATAGATGGGTGCGGGCAGGATGATCACAGTGCCATCGCTAAATACTATGAGAAACTGGCGAACACGAAAATCGGAAGAGAATAATAACTTAAGGGAGAACAATCAATGAATTTCACACCTAAAGGAATTATCACGCCCATAATCACCCCTTTTACCCGGGAGGGCAGGGTGAACGAACCGGTACTGCGCCAGATTATCGATTTTCTTATCAGCGGTGGCATACATGGGATCTTACCGCTGGGTACTACAGGGGAATTCTACGGTGTTGATGAGGATGATTACAGAAGGATTCTGGAAATAACGGCTGAACAGACTGACGGCAGGGTTCCTGTATTTGCCGGTGCGAACCACATCACCACAAGAGGGACCGTCAAGCTGATAAAAATAGCGGAGAAAATAGGTGTAGACGCTATAACTGTGCTTACACCCATGTTTATCAGCCAGACCCAGGAAGAGCTGTATATGTTCTTTAAAACTGTGGCTGAAAGCACTGACCTCCCTGTTGTCATGTACAACAACAAGCCTAAGACCAATGTAACCATAGAACCCTCCACTGTGGCCCGTCTGGCTGCCATTGATAACATCGTGGGCATAAAGGACAGCACCGGGGACTTCACAAATACTGCGGAATACATAAGGCTTACACGGCACACCAAGAACTTCAGCGTACTGATCGGAAGGGATACTCTGATCCACGCGGCTCTTTGCTATGGCGCCACAGGTGCCATAGCCAGCTGTGCCAATGTAGCGCCCCGTCTTACGGCGGATATATATGATAAATATGTGGAAGGAGACATCGCCGGCAGCCTGGAGGCCCAGTTCAAGCTTGCTCCTTTAAGGATGGCCTTCAGTCTTGGGTCGTTCCCTGAGGTTATCAAGGTATCGCTTGAAATGCAGGGATTTGATGTAGGAAAGAGCCTTGATCCCATCGCCGAGCTTCTGCCGGAGAAAAAGGAAGAACTGAGATCATTGCTTGATAACTTGGGAATTCTTAATTAAGCGGGAGGTTTGGCATGACACCGAAGATAGTTGATATGAAAGTTTATCCGGTAGCAGGCAGGGACAGTATGCTGCTGAATCTGTCAGGTGCGCATGCGCCTTACTTCACAAGAAATGTCCTGGTATTGGAAGATTCCAGCGGAAATATCGGGATAAGCGAAGTACCGGGGGGGCAAAAGATTACCAGGGGTCTGGAGGATTCCAGATCCTTGGTACTGGGACAGAGTATTGGAAATTATAAGCAGGTTCTTTTAAATGTAAAAAAAGCCCTGGAAACAGGGGAGCCCGATATGCGCGGGAACCAGACCTATGATCTGCGCACGGGGGTTCATGTATTAACGGCCATAGAAGCAGCCTTTCTGGATCTATTGGGCAAGTATATGGAGGTCCCTGTGGCCAGGCTTTTAGGAGAGGGGCAACAGAGAGACTCGGTCAGGGTTCTGGGATACCTCTTCTACATAGGTGACAGGAAAAAGACCGATTTGCCCTATTATTCGGATCCCGAAGCTGATTGCGAATGGTACCGAATCCGCCATGAAGAGGCAATGACACCGGAGGCCATTGTCGCGCTGGCAAAGGCAAGCCGGGACAAATATGGGTTTTGCGATTTCAAGCTGAAGGGCGGAGTTTTTGAAGGAAAAGAGGAGATCAAGGCTGTAAAGGCTTTGAAGGAGGCCTTTCCCGATGCCAGGATTACACTTGATCCCAATGGTGCCTGGTACCTGAAGGATGCGATAGAACTGTGCAGGGATATGCGGGGGGTTTTATCCTACTGTGAAGATCCATGCGGCGCCGAAAACGGCTTCAGCGGGCGGGAAATCCTTGCCGAGTTCAGGCGTGCCACAAATATTCCGACAGCCACCAATATGATTGCCACCGACTGGAGACAGATGTGCCACTCGATTGCCCTTCATGCCGTGGATATTCCCCTTGCGGATCCTCATTTCTGGACCATGGCGGGAAGTGTGAGGGTGGGTCAGCTGTGCAATGAGTTCGGCCTCACATGGGGTTCCCACTCCAATAATCACTTCGATATATCGCTGGCCATGTTCATTCATGTCGCCGCGGCCGTTCCCGGTGATATTACAGCTGTTGATACCCACTGGATATGGCAGGAGGGCATAGAGCGCCTGACAAAAGAGCCTCTTCAGATCAGGGATGGATATATCAGAGTGCCTGACAAGCCCGGCCTGGGTATAGAGATCGATATGGACCGGGTTCTTGAGGCAAACAGGCTTTATGTAGAAAACGAACTGGGAGCCAGGGATGACTCCATAGGAATGCAGTATTATATCAGGGACTGGAAATTCGACCCGAAAAAACCCTGTATGGTGAGATAAAAAGAAAAGACAGAATGATCAGATATCCGGCCGGAGTAAAACCCGGCCGGATGTATTTACGCGCCATTTCAACAATTGATTCATACGGTGTATTTTGTGTTGATCTGATGTTTTTTAATCTTCCGCCACAGGGTTGTGGTGCTGATATTCATCTCCTTTGCCACCATGGTGCGGTTCCCGTTATGCTTTTCCAGAAGCTCTGCGATATGGGCTGCCTCAGGATCCTTATACACAACGATGGGTTTTTCGGGTCTGCGCCTTAGGACAACCGGATATGATTCATTTAAAAGCTGGTCCACCTGCACCTCATCCACTGATCTCCTGGTGGAAGACAGAACAAGTTTTTCGCAGAAGTTTTTGAGCTGATGCTCGTTGCCCTCCCACGGGTATTCCGCAATCCTCTCTATTGCGCCCCTGGTAAGTTTTATATACCTCGAATACAGTTTGCAATAGTTTTCGATGTGATACTGTGCGAACCTTATCAAGTCCTCCCTCCTTTCGCGCAGGGGGACGGGTGTGAGGGTAAGGGTGGTAATTGCGTAGTACAGGTCTTTCCGGAATTTGCCTTCCTCTGCCATCAACCACAGGTTTTTCTGGGTGGCCGTGATAACCCGTATGTTAACGGGGAGAGGCCGGTTATCATTATCCCGCAGCAGCACATTCTCGGTGATCAGTACAAGGAGCCGGTATTGGGAGCAGGGTTCCAGATCAGCCACCTCATCGATGAAGAGGGTTCCGTGATGGGCCTCCTCAATCACTCCTTTTATTTCGTTATCCCCGCCTGAACCAAAGAGGTATACAAGCTGGTTTTCAGCCATATAGGCTGAGCATCTGGCTGATACATAGGGGCCGCCGCTGCGGAGGCTGGCGTTGTGAATGGACTGGGCGATGGGGTCGGCATCGGTGCAGGAATCAATTCTTATATGCAGAGGTGCGTCTGAAAGGGCATATTGTTTTGCGACTTTTATAAAATCAGCCTCAAAGGAAGTATTCTTTTCCAGCCAGTCAAAGGTATATTTCGGAATCCTACCATGTATATAAAGCTTGCGCCTGGCCTCGGTTTCAAGTTCGTTGATCTTTCGTATTTCATGACAGGACAGTATGGCTCCGGTTACATGGTTCTCAACTTTTATAGGAGCTATGTTTACAGTAACTTCTATGCCATTGACAGCAGTGAAGAACGAAATTATATCCTCGCCCTGGTACAACACCTGATCCAGATGGTGCTGTTCCAGCGAAGGGAAGAGTTCCACTATGGGCCGTCCGATGACCTCGTTAGCGCTCTTTTGAAGAAGGGTTTCTGCGATCTGGTTCAGCAAAACAACACTACCTGACGCATTCAGTCTGATTATGGCGTTGAATGAATAGTCCAGAAGGGTTTTCAACTCCGCACTGTTCTTCTTTTCCAGGTCGGAGGCATAGGCTACCCTGAAGGCAATATGAAGAGCCTGCTGGATTGAGTCTTCGGTTGAGGTAAAGAAAAGGCTGGGTATTCCGTAATCTTCGGCATAACCCATGACTATTTCGCCGCCGATTATGAGATCAACACCATCCCTGACCGCCTGAGTCACCGCGTTCCTAAGTTCCTCGGTGTACTTGACAAGGTATGTCCTGAGCCGGATACCGAATATCTCATCGAAATGGCTCATGTCGCAGAACATGTTGCTGAATCCAATTACGGCTATTATCGGATTCTCCTTTTTCAGAAGCTCTTTGGCTTTGGTGATCACAAGCCCCATTTCCTGCGCGGTCAACACAATCTCCACCACCGGAATATTGGTATACCGCTTAATCAGCGAGGCATGGTTGCCCCGTGCTATAATGATTTCGGCGCCGTCTTCGGCAGCCTTCCTCGCCTGACTTACCGCATTGGAACTGGAAACCAGTCTTATTTCAACATCCCTGATATCAAGCCTCTCCATAACCCGCCTAGCTTGATCCGTTATTTCTTCCAGCGGGCTGAAAAAAACCATCTTGGCCATAGCAACTCCACCTTCTTTCTGCTTTTACAGGTCGTATAACATCTTGAAAGGACCGGGAATTGAAACCAATCAGAAAGGTATGAAATCCGATACTGAAAGAATACTTTCAATAAATGCAAGTTTATCAATACTTAATAAAAGTATATTGTATCTTTATTTTATTTGTCAATGGTTTTACACAAAGGGCTTTTTATATAATTAGTTTTGTAGTACAGGAATGATCATAAAAACAAGGTTTGTGCGATCTTTCCTGAGAACAGAACCCAATAATGATTTAAAGTTTAGGGGGGAATCTAAATGAAAAGAATACTTGCGGTTCTGATGGTATTGGTAATGCTGCTGACATTGGCCGGATGCGGAGCTGGATCAAAGGCAGGGGAACTGCCGAAGAATATTGAACTCCAGGTGCCCGCAAAGGCCGGAGGCGGTACCGACGTCATGGCAAGGACCGTGGCTACCCAGATCACCAAGGATACCGGCGCCAACGTGAACATCATAAACAATACCGATGGCGGCGGTGTTGTGGCAATGGAAACCATCAGAAATGCAAAATCCGACGGGAGCAAGCTGCTGTTTTTCCATACCACAATGCTGATCAAGACGGCCACCGGCGTTTATGACAAGAGCGCAACCGAGGATTTCACTGTCATCGGGGCAGCAGTAAGCTCTGAAAAAGGCGGATATGTGTTGGTTGTGAGGTCTGATTCGGGCATAGAGAACCTTGAGGACCTGATTGCAGAGGCCAAGAATAGGCCGGGAGAGCTGCTGTTCGGCGTTGAGACAGGTGGATCGGCCCACATCATGACGGGTATGTTCGCAAAAGAGGCGGGAATTGACATCAAATACGTTGAGGCAGGTTCCGACACCGACAAGCTGACGGCTCTGGTGGGAGGAAGCATCGACGCTGCATTCGTGAACCCGAACCAGGCAAGACAGTATTACGAAGCAGGCAAGATCAATGTATTGGGATGCTTCTCCTCCGACGAGGAAGGCGGCAGGTCCTCCGTGCTTCCCGATGTTCCCAGCTTTATCGAACAGGGCTACGATCTGCAGTTTGCAACAATCGTCTTTGTTCTAGGGCCCAAGGGAATGGACGAGGCGCTTGCTCAGAAGCTTTATGATCATTTTGCGCAAGCCGCCGGACATGATGACGTTAATGCAGTACTCAAGCCTGCAGGAATGGATCTGATCTTCTTCAGCAGGGAGGAAGGCATAGAAAGGCTTAAGGCGCAGGAACAGCTCATTAATGAAATGGTCAAGGAGCTTGGCCTGGACAAATAAAGACCGGGTTGTATACCAAGGCTGTTCCGCTGACCGGAACAGCCTCTTATAACAGAACACTGAGCCTAGGTGCGGGCCGGGGACTGTAACGGGAAGGGATATATAAAGGTCCGTACCAAAGAGTTTTACATAAAAGTAGGGTGATTATATGATAAAGATCAAAAGGGATCAAATTGCAGGAGCCTTGCTAGTAATAGCGGGCGTAGTCGTAGCCATCCTGGTAAGCCAGTTCAGTACGCCCATGACAGCCAGCTATCCCGGCCCGAAGCTTATGCCCCTGATTGCGGCTTTTGGGTTGGTGGTATGCGGCGGTGGAATATTCATCATCGGCACAATTAAAAAGGGAGAAGAAGACCCCTTCCTGATAAAGGAAGGATGGCTGAAGATAGCCGTAACGGTATTATTGCTAATCGTATATGTATTATGCCTGAAATATATAGGCTACCTCATCTCAACCCCGATCCTTCTTTTCGTGCTGTCAACCCTGTTTGCCAAAGGGAACAAAGCCAGCCTTAAAGCCAGGATTATTTTCTCAGTGGGATTTACCATAGCCCTGTATCTTATCTACGTATATTTGTTCGGATTGAGCTTTCCTATGGGGCTGCTGTTTGAGTAAAACCGTTTGAAGATATTGTAATGAATTGGCATTCTATGGACAAGGAGTATTAATATGGATATCATAGGATATATTTTGGAGCAATTTGCTCAGCCCATGAATATAGCGCTATTAGTCGGCGCTAATATCGTAGGCCTTATCTTCGGTGCCATACCCGGGCTTTCCGGCACCATGGCGGTAATGCTATTCATGCCCCTAACCTTTGCAATGGACGCCGGCACTGCGATCATATTCCTGATCAGCTTATGGATCGGCGGATGTTCCGGTGCATTTATCGGATCCATACTTTTGGGGATTCCAGGCTCGGCTTCGGCTGTTTCCACATGTTTTGACGGCTATCCCATGACCAAGAAGGGCCAGGCAGGCAAGGCACTGGCCATAGGTATGGTTGCCTCCTTTACGGGGACATTTCTGAGCGCCATACTGGGAGCCCTATTAAGTCAGTTTATAGCTGGGATAGCATTCATGATGGGACCCTGGGAGTATTTTGCCCTTTGTTTTGTTGCTATAACCCTGGTTCTGGCAATCTCCAAGGGACAGATGCTCAAAGGCCTTGCGTCGGCCAGTATCGGTCTCCTGCTTTCTACCGTGGGCTTTTCGCCCATAGACGCCGAACCGCGGTTCGTCTTTGGCAACATGCACCTTATGGGCGGGCTTTCCATGACAGTTGTACTGCTCGGTATCTTTGCCCTGAGCATGATGATCGTAGAATTTGGGAAAGGATTTAAACCTGTTCCAAAAGTCGATACAAAGAGTATAAAAGGTTTTGGCATAACCTTTAGGGAGATACGGGGCCAGACCGTCAATATCATTCGCTCCTTCTTAATAGGGCTCTGGATAGGATTCTTGCCCGGCATGGGACCCGGACTGTCAAACCTGGTTGCCTACTCTGCTGCCAAAGCATCTTCCAAGGAGCCAGAAACCTTTGGACAGGGTAATCCCGCCGGCGTTTGGGCCCCCGAGGTGGCAAACAACGCGGCCATAGGCGGTGCGCTGATACCCATGACCGCCCTGGGTATTCCGGGAGACTCCACCACAGCCCTGCTCATCGGCGCCCTGACCATCCACGGCCTTGAGATGGGACCCATGGTGTTCAGAAACAGCGGGCACATAGTATACCTGATGTTTGCCACTGTTGCAATATGCGCGCTGGTGGCGCTGTTGATGCAGGCGGTGGGTATGAGAGTATTCCCTCATGTGCTCAGGATTCCCTATCATTACATGTATTCCGCTCTCATCGTGATTGCGCTGATCAGCGCATATGTCGAGTCTGCAAGCATTTACAAGTGCGGAATGATGCTTTTGTTCGGTGGTATAGGCATCATCATGGGCTACTGCGGTCTTCCTACATCTCCACTGATACTGTCCTTCATACTGGGGCCCATCCTGGAACTGAACATGCTGAAAGCTTTCCAGTATACCGGAACGGTGGCTACCTTCTTTACAAGGCCGATTTCGGGGATCCTTATGGTAATCGGAATAGGCTCAATATTCTCACCCATATTGAGAAAGCTGTGGTCTGCGATTAAAAGCAGGAAACAGGCAAATACGGCCTGATTAAGTTCATATTCTTCCGGAAAGCCGTTTCAGGCGGTTTTTCCGGGAGACAACCCACTTTTTGGTTTAGACTGATTTAAAGGAAGGGGTCAAATATGGCGTTAAACAGTACATCAAGAACATCACCACCCCCTGAGGTGCTAATGGAGCAATGCTGCCGGAGCCCCTGGGAAACCTACATACCTCCGTTTAGAATGGCTCCGGGAGTATATTATGTTTCAGGAAACAACTGGGTAGCCTGTTATCTGATTGATACAGGCGACGGACTTGTGCTTATTGACACTGCGATGCATGAAACTGCCTATCTGCTTATCGAATGTGTCAGGAATCTGGGTTATGAAATAACTGATATAAAGAAGATACTGCTGACCCATGCCCATATCGATCATATAGGCGCGGCAAGAACGCTGAAGGAACTGACAGGGGCAAAGATCTATCTTGGCGAGCGTGACATGCTGTTCTTAACCGAGAGAAGGGATCTGATCGGCGGGGACGGCCAATACACATGTGGTATGTTTGAACCCGATGAGTTCTACGCAGACGACAAGCTGATCACCCAGGGCAATATAGCAATCCGCACCATAGCGTCACCGGGTCATACACCCGGGTGCACATCCATGTTCTTCGATGTGAAGGATAAGGACGGAAAAGTGCTCCGCTGCGGTATTCATGGAGGTATCGGACTTAATACAATTTCAAAGCAGTATTTTGAGAAGACAGGCCTGCCCATGTCCCTGAGGGACGAGTATATCGATGGACTTAAAAAACTGGCCAAATTGCATGTGGATATCACGCTGCCGTCCCACACCAACCAGGTGGGAATACTGATGCATGTGGATAAGATAACTGATGACTACAATCCTTTTATTGATCCTTCCATATGGCAGGAACTCATGCAGGAGAGACTGGAAAGGGCATTGGAACTGATTGAAAAGGAAAAGAAGGAGGAGCAGGTCTGATGGAGGGTTTCAGCATGAGAGGCACACCGGTTATCACAGATATGCAGGTCATTCCCGTTGCCGGTTATGACAGTATGCTTATGACTTTGTCAGGGGCTCACGCCCCTTTCTTTACGAGAAATATCGTTATTCTCAAGGACAGCAGCGGCAGCACCGGACTGGGGGAGACCCACGGCGGTGATGATATTGCAAAGACCCTGGAGAGCTTTAAAAGTTATGTTATCGGCCAGGAAATCGGCAATTACAGGGCAGTTATAGACAGGATCCAGAAGAGCGGACTTACAGCCGGTGATGACGGTGAGGGCATACAGAAGCTGAACCTGAAGAAGCTTAAATTCGTTGTCCGCGCCGAGACCGCCATAGAAAGCGCTTTTCTCGACCTTCTCGGCAAGTTTATGAATCTTCCGGTCTGCGCCCTTTTGGGAAACGGTCAGCAGAGAAAAGAAGTTGAAACCCTGGGTTATCTGTTCTATATATCCGACAGGAATAGAACCGACCTGCCCTATATCGACGAAAGCAGTAACAGTGATGCATGGTTCAGGATAAGGCGCAGAGAAACCCTGACGCCCGAGGCCATCGTTGAGCAGGCTTTGGCTGCCAGGGAAAAATATGGGTTCAGATGCTTTAAGTTAAAGGGCGGGGTGTTCAAGGGAGACCAGGAGATGGAAGCCGTAAGGGCGCTTAAGAAGGCAATGCCTGATGCCCGCATAAGCATTGATCCCAACGGTGCATGGAGCCTTGAAGAGGCTATCGGGTACTGCAGGGGCATGCAGGGGATTCTGACATATGTGGAGGATCCCTGCGGACCTGAAAGGGGCTTTTCGGGCAGGGAAATAATGTGCGAATTCAAGAATGCCACACAGCTCAGGGTTGCCACAAACATGATTGTCACAAACTGGCGGCAGTTGTACCATGGTACTTCACTGCGGGCATTTGATATCGTGCTTGCTGATCCGAATTTCTGGAACATGGATGGAAGCGTCCGCGTTGCCCAGATGCTTGACGAATGGGGATTGACATGGGGCTGCCATTCCAATAACCATTTCGACATAACTCTGGCAATGTACGTTCATACGGCTGCGGCGACGCCCGGTAACATAACTGCCATGGATACCCATTGGATCTGGCAGGACGGGCAGGATCTCTGCAGGAATGCCATGAAGATTAAAGACGGTAAAATAGAGGTACCCAACGCGCCGGGGCTGGGTATAGACATTGATATGGATCGGGTTATGAAGGCCAATGAGCTGTATAATAAAATGGACAGCCATGACCGTGACGATTCTGTTGCCATGCAGTATCTGATACCCGGCTGGAAGTTTGACAGTAAAAGGCCGTGTCTTGTGAGGTAAGGGGGGAGGTGGGACAAGCCCTGCCTCCTTGTTCTGTTCGAAAGGATGATATCTTTGCATAGGTGCATAAAGATAAACAGTGCTGATAATGTGGCAGTTGCCATAAACCACATTGGGAAGGGGACAGTTGTTATTGACGGTGTTTCCGCAAGAAATGATATACCCCAGGGACATAAGATCGCCCTGGAGGAAATACCAGAGGGTTCCCCTATTATCCGCTACGGGGTAATCCTGGGCTACGCGCTGCAGGATATACGCAAGGGGGACTGGGTGAACGAGAATATGCTGGAACTTCCCCCGACTCCCGATGTCACCAGGATGACTTTTGGCACCAGGGCAGGCTGGGACTTTCACCATACGCCTCCTAAAACCACGTTTGAGGGTTACAGGAACCCCAAGGGCGGATTTGCGGGAACCCGGAACATATTGGCCATCACCACCACGGTGCAGTGCGTTGCAGGTGTGCTCAACATAGCCGTGGACAGGATCAGGCGCGAGATACTCCCTAAGTACCCCAATGTTGATGACGTTATCCCCATTAACCATGCCTATGGCTGTGGTGTTGCCATAGATGCGCCCGACGCGGTAATTCCCATAAGGGCTATAAAGAACCTGTTGGATAACACCAATTTCGGCGGGGAGATCATGGTGGTGGCTCTGGGCTGTGAAAAGCTCACTGTGGACAGGATACTGGGTGACCAGGACAACAACGGCGGGAATGTGATAGTCCTTCAGGAACTGGAAGGTTTTGATGCCATGATAAGAGCCGTTATGGAGATGGCCGAAAGAAAGCTGGCAAGGCTTAATGAAAGAAGGAGGGAAACCCTTCCGCTGTCCGATCTGTGCATAGGAATCCAATGCGGCGGCAGCGACGCCTTCTCGGGTATAACCTCAAACCCGGCGGCGGGTTTTGCTGCAGATCTGCTGGTAAAGGCGGGAGCAACGGTATTATTCTCCGAGGTAACCGAAGTAAGGGATGGGGTGCACATCCTGGCCGAAAGATGCGTCAGTGAAGAGGTCTGCAAAAAGCTGGGGAACGAAATGGCCTGGTATGATAACTACCTGAATAAGGGGCAGGTGGACCGCAGTGCCAACCCTACGCCGGGCAACAAGAAAGGCGGCCTTTCCAATATAGTTGAAAAGGCCATGGGATCCATCACCAAGTCCGGGACATCACCCATCGTGGAGGTGCTAGCGCCCGGTGAGAAACCAGGCAGAAAGGGTCTGATCTTTGCGGCAACACCCGCAAGTGATTTTGTGTGCGGCGCCATGCAGCTGGCCTCAGGCATAACTTTGCAGGTATTCACAACGGGGCGGGGCACGCCCTATGGCCTGGCGGCGGCCCCTGTGATAAAGGTTTCATCCAGAACCAGCCTTAAAAATATATGGAATGATCTCATCGATATAGACGCCGGAACCATTGCCACAGGCGAATCTACAATAGAAGAAAAGGGCATGGAACTGTTCGATTACATAGTCAGGGTCGCGAGCGGCGAAGCCAGGCCTGCTGCTGAAAAGTACCGGATCGCCAACGATCTGTGCATATTCAATCCTGCGCCGGTCACATGAGACAATAGTAGAAGCACAATAAAACTGCTGAAATAACCGGGAGCCGGGACTGCACATTCCCTGGCTCATCCTGTTGCGGCGAATACGTCTATATTGCGGTAACATAGTTTTGTGCCATATGTGTCTGAAAAACAATAAACTGCACTATTCTTTGCAATAGAATAGTGCAGTTTGCTTTTGTGTGATTACTTTCCTATATGATGAAATGTCAGGGGAGGCAGGCGTACCGGCTCTGTCAGCCATGGGGGCAGCAGCCACCGCAGCGGTCAATATTGGGGCACCGGACATTGTCGCTGTTACCGGACTTAACGACGTTTACGCTTAAATATACGGTTTCAAGTTCATTGCTTCCGCATTTGGGACATTTTATCCGCCTGTTTTCCTTATCGCTGATGGAAGCCATCTTATTGAACACTTCACCGCACTTGCATTTTAAATCATAAAAGGGCATATTGGTCACCTCCTGATGTTTATAAAGGGAAAAGCCTGTCCGCCCGTTACTTATGGTATAGTTTCTTTGTCTGGTACTGGGGTTCACAGGTAAGATGGACGCCCAGCTTCTTAAATACGTTCTCATCAACCCTGGACAGGATGACCGATGAATGGGCTTCGCAATCCTTCAGTTTGGGAAGCTGTTCCAGAGCCAGAGCCGCAGTGGGGTTGGTGGCCGCACAAATGGACAGGGCAATCAGGATCTCATCGGTATGCAAACGGGGGTTTCTGTTCCCCATGTGGCTTGTTTTCAATACTTGAATGGGTTCAATTACAATGGGCGAAATCAGATGAATGTCATGGTGAATGCCGCCCAGTTCCTTTAGAGCATTGAGCAGAGCAGCCGCCGAAGCTCCAAGAAGAGGTGTGGTCTTTCCTGTGACGATGCGCCCGTCATGGAATTGGATTGCAACTGCAGGTCCGCCCGTCGACTCAGCCCGGGTAAGGGCTGCGCCAACCACGGGTCTGTCCTTTGAAGATATGCCCAATTGCTTCATCAGGAGCTCAAGTCTGTAGACCTCCGCTTTTTCTGCAAGGCCCTGGCGCAGTGCGCAATAGGTATTGTAATACCGGCGTATGACTTCCTGCTCGGATGCCCGGCAGACAACCTCATCATCGGTAATACAATGCCCTGCCATGTTTACGCCCATTTCGGTAGGGCTCTTATATGGAGACTGTCCCTTAATCTTTTCAAATATGGCATTGAGCACCGGGAATATCTCAACATCTCTGTTATAGCTTACGGCAGTTGTGCCATAGGCCTCAAGATAGAATGGGTCAATCATATTGACGTCGTTAAGGTCGGTTGTTGCCGCCTCATAGGCCAGATTGATGGGATGCTTCAGCGGAAGATTCCAGATGGGGAATGTTTCGAATTTCGCATACCCGGCCTCTTTTCCATGTTTGTGCTCATGGTACAGTTGGGAGAGGCATACCGCCATTTTCCCGCTTCCCGGTCCAGGAGCGGTTACCACCACCAAGGATCGTGATGTCTCGATATAATCGTTCTTTCCATAGCCGTCATCGCTTACTATCAGCGGAAGATTGGAGGGATAGTCCGGGATGGGATAATGCCTGTATACCTTAATCCCAAGGTTCTCAAGCCTCTTTTGGAACAGATCGGCTGAATACTGGGAACGGTATTGTGTAATGACTACACTTCCTACAAAAAGCCCTATATCACGGAATGCGTCGATCAGTCTGAGAACATCCATGTCGTAGGTAATTCCCAGATCTCCGCGCCGCTTGTTCTTTTCAATATCATCGGCGTTGATGGTGATGACGATCTCAGCCTGATCCTTAAGCTGCAAGAGCATTTTTACCTTACTGTCCGGCTTGAAACCCGGAAGCACCCTGGAGGCATGGTAGTCGTCAAAAAGCTTTCCGCCAAACTCAAGGTACAGTTTACCGCCAAAGAGGGCGATCCTCTCAAGTATTTTCTGTGATTGGAGATGCAAGTATTTTTCGTTGTCAAATCCTATTTTAGTCATAATGGACCCCTAAAACGCATAATAATAGTATTTAATAAAGGATGGACATCCTTTCCCTTACCAACAATATCATAATGGTTCCATGTCGGTCAATTGTCTCCCCTCTCATGTAGTCTCTTCCAGCACTGAAGTGCAGTGAGGGCACCTGATAGCCTTTATGTCGATCTCGGTGCAGCAGTATTTGCATTTTTTCTTTGTAGGAACTTCTTCCTTCTTGCGATTAAATCTGTTTACCCTTTTCATTACAAAATAGATGGAGAATGAGATGATCAGAAAGTCTACCACATTATTGATAAAGAGTCCGTAACTAATTGCTGCGTCACCGACGTTCAAAACCAGGTTGGAAAAATCAATTTTCCCCAGCAGGATGCCTATAGCGGGCATGATGATATCATTGACCAAAGATGTAACGATCTTTCCAAAAGCCCCGCCTATGATAACACCTATGGCCAGATCTATGACGTTTCCCTTAATTGCAAATTTCTTAAAGTCTTCCAGCATGGTAAATCCTCCGTTCAATTTTACAATCTATAAGACCTATACCCATGGATGAGAAATAACTATCAGACCTTACGGATTTACATAAGTATAAGATTTCATTTTTGTCCGAGGATATGTAAGGATTGCTTTACTATTTCACTATTATACAAGAATTAAGCCTGCCCGGCGGATATTAAGAAACTGCCGGCACACCTGGCCATTGGCTGAGTTTATACCGCATGCCGGGATGTCTAATGGCTACGTCTGAAACAGAGAAGAGGCCTTAGGCTGTATAGTATTGACAGATGGACGGCAAAGGAATAGTATAAATGTAACTAAAATAAAATTGTAATCAATACAATGCGTATGGTATAATAAAATCAGCATTATTATCATTGCGGAGGAAGTGATGGAATTGAGCAGTAAAGTTGAGATCATCGGATCCATGCTCTTAAAGGAAAATATAAAACCATCCTATGCCAGGATCAGGATAATGGAATACCTGCTGTCCAGGAAGAGCCACCCTACCGTGGATGAGATATATACCGCATTGGTGAAGGAGATACCCACCCTTTCCAAAACAACGGTATACAATACCCTGAACCTCTTTGTAAAATCCAATATCGCCCGGGTTATCACCATAGAGGAGAACGAAACGCGCTATGATGCCGATATGAGTTGCCACGGGCATTTTAAATGCGAATCCTGTAAAGCCATTCGTGACTTCTCCTTTAAATGCGCTGCCATCGACACCAGCGACCTGGACGGTTTTTTGATCCGTGAAAAAAATGTCTACTATTACGGACTCTGCCCTGACTGCCTGGCAAGTGAATCACAGGACTGATATTGCGGCAATGTGGGAATATTTGCAAGACAGAAGGAGAGAACACCATGATTAGACCACTCATCGCAATACCCCTGGGTGATCCGGCGGGTATAGGTCCGGAAATTGTAGTTAAGGCTCTGGCCGGGAAGGAACTCTATGGCTTAAGCAGACCCCTCGTAGCAGGTGACAGCGATGTTGTCAGACAAGCCTTAAAGCTCTGCGGGCTGAATCTGGCTATCCATTGTATAAGTGATCCGGAGGAGGGGCTTTATAGGCCAGGTACCATAGATTTAATCGATCTGGACAATGTGGATATTGGCGAGCTTCAATTGGGAAAGGTTCAGGCCTTGGGCGGGAAGGCTTCCTACGAGTTCATTGAAAAATCGGTGCAGCTTGCCCTCGACCGGAAAGTGGACGCCATTGCCACCACTCCCATCAATAAAGAGTCTTTGAAGGCCGCCGGGATTGATTATATCGGGCATACCGAAATTTTGGAGGGGCTCACAGGAGCCCATGATCCCCTGACACTGTTTGAAGTGAGGGATCTGAGGGTGTTTTTCCTGACCCGTCATGTTTCCCTTAGGAAGGCCTGCGATATGATCACCAGAGAAAGGCTGCTGGATTATATCAAGAGGTGTACCGGGGCTCTTCGCAGACTTGGTATCAGCGGAGGAACCATGGCGGTGGCGGGGTTGAATCCCCACTCCGGTGAACATGGTCTTTTTGGTGATGAAGAGGTGAACCATATAGAACCGGCAGTAACAGAAGCCAGAAGGCTTGGCTATGATGTGGCCGGTCCCATAGGCGCGGACTCTGTATTCCACATGGCTTTAACAGGCCGCTTTAATTCAGTGCTGTCCCTCTATCATGACCAGGGGCATATTGCTACAAAAACCCTGGATTTTGAAAGGACCATCGCCCTTACTGTCGGTTTACCCTTCCTGAGAACCTCTGTGGATCATGGGACGGCCTTTGATATCGCCGGAACGGGAAAGGCGAGTGCGGTAAGCATGACGGAGGCGATCAGGACGGCCGCAAAATACGCACATTTCTACAATAGTAACATATAGCGAAAACCAGTAAAAAGGGCAGTCATATCATTGGCTGCCTTTTTGTGTTAGATTTTTATGTTATAATTAGTTTAATCAGCATCAAATGTATGAACGGGTCAATAACAGTATAGTGAGGTTGCCATGAAGAGGGCTTTTGCCGTTGGAGTTGCGACAGTACTCCTTGTTTTTGGGTTTTTGATCACCTTTTCGGTTGGTTATTTTCAAAGTCAGAGCCTTAACCTGCTTGAAGGAAAGAATGTGTTCCGGAAAAACGGGTATAGACCCGAGTACCATTTTGCTGTTATCGGGCAGGCCGATGATACCTTCTGGCAATCTGTCAGGGAGGGCTGTCTGGCTGCCGCCAGTGAATTCCAGGTGGCAGTTGAATTCAATGTTCCGCGTTTTACAAATCTTGAAGAACAGATGAGGTACCTGGATATCGCCATCGCATCAAAGGTGGACGGTATTGTTACCCATGTACTGGATGAGGAGAAGTTCACGCCCCTTATAGACAAAGCCGTTGATGCCGGAATCCCTGTCATCACTGTGGAGGCTGAGGCCAAAAAGAGCAAGCGCAATGCTTATGTGGGAACCAATACCTTCAACCTGGGTCGTGAAGCCGGCAAGCTGGTACTGGAAGCCATGGGCGAGAGGGCAAATATAGCCATCATTCTCAGCGACTATATTGATGGTGCCGTGAATGTTCCCCAAAACCTCCGGATTGCCGGCACCAAAGATGCCCTAGAGAACATGCCCGGTATGACCATAAGAACTTTTTCATCCAGCACAGGCTTTTTCAGCGCCGAAGAGGTTACCAGAAGAATACTCATTGACTATCCCGAAGTGGATACCATTATCTGCACCAGCGCGAAGGATACCATCAGTGCCGCCCAAATCATAGTGGATCTAAACAAGGTGGGGCAGATCACTCTGATAGGTTATGACGATGCGCCTGAAATCCTCAGATACATTGAAAAGGGCGTTATATATGGTACAGTTGTGGCCAACCCCTATGAAATAGGCTATGAAAGCATCCGATCCCTGATTGAGATAAAGAAGAACAGGATGACATCTACATATGTGGATACGGGGGCAAAGGTGGTCACTTACGACAATATTGGGGACTATACGGACACCCTCACCAAGAATGCCGACGAGGAACAATCAGAGCCATGAAAAAGTTTATCAGGTTTTTATCGCTTAACCGGATCAGAAGAAAGCTCATACTCTACTTTATGGTGACCACGCTTCTTATGGCAATGGCGTGCTTTGTCTCCTATTTCAACGCACAGATGCTGGCCTCGGGCATGGATGCCATTTTTGAGAACAACCAGTACCTGAGCGATATCAGCGATAATGTAGCCAATGTTCAGAGCACCCTGGAGAGTTTCCTGTCAACCAGCCATTCTGAAAGCCTTAAGGATTATTTCAGATATTCCGCCAACCTGAGAAAGACCGGTGAAGACATTAAAGACATGGTTTACGACACCGACAGCGGATTATTGATGCACGATATTGGAAATATGATAATCACATATCTGGGCTACAGCGATACCGCCGTCAATGCAAAGCGTGGCAGGGATATCGAAGGGTATACTCAAAACTATGCCGAAGCCAGCAAGGTTTATGACTATATCAATCTCTATATAAATAGGCTGACCCAGAATCAGTTCCAGGAGAACACAAAGGGCTATACCATCATTTCGGGCCGGCTTAGGTACATACTGCTGATCAACCTTTTGATAATAATTGCCACCATTGCCTTCAACATTATTTTCATCATAAGGATTACATTCAAAACCACCCAGCCCATTATCAGCCTGGCCAGAGCCGCCAATGACATTTCAAGGGGCAAATATGATGTTGAACAGGTTACTGTTGACAGCGACGATGAAATAGGCGTGATGGCAGATGCCTTCAACCGCATGGCTGAAAGCATCAAGGCACAGGTTGCTGCCATCAAAGAGAAAGCAGAACTGGAAACCCGGCTGAAGGAACAGGAAATGCAGAACATTCTGATGAAGAGCCATCTGAAGGAAACCCAGCTTCAGGCCCTGCAGTCCCAGATCAACCCCCACTTCATCTTCAACACCTTAAACGCCGGTGCCCAGCTTGCCATGTTTGAAGAAGCCGACAGAACCTACCTTTTCATAGAGTGCTTTGCCAGCCTGTTCCGCTACAATCTGAGAAGCCTGGACAGCCCCGTAACCCTCAGGGAAGAGATCGAAAACATCAATAACTATATTGCATTATTGAAGGTGAGATATGCCGACAGGATTAGTTATTCCCAGGAAGTGGATGAGAGTGTTGTGGATATCCCGGTGCCCTGCATGGTGCTTCAGCCCTTGATTGAGAACGCATTTATTCATGGCATCAGCGAGCTTGAATCGGGTGGGACCATCACTCTGAGGGTCAGGGAGGATGACGGGGACTATATCATTGAAATCGAGGATAATGGTGTGGGAATGAGCCAGGAGAAGATTAATCAAATACTTGGGGAGGATGCCGAAGACGGAAGCCCCACGGAGTCTGTAGGTCATACCACGGGTATCGGAACAAGAAATGTTATGCAGCGACTTAAGAACTTTTTTGACTATGAAAAGGTTATGAGTATTATAAGCAGCAAGCCAGGAGGTACAAGGGTCGTGATCAGCATACCTAAAATCTGCGTACAGAGGAAGAAGGAATGTCATCGTGCTTAGGATAATGGTGGTTGATGACGAGAACATCGTGATCGATTCAATTAAATTCATCGTGGAAAAGAATTTCGACAATGTGGTGGTGGCAGGAAGCGCCAGGTCGGGACGTGAGGCAATCGAAAAGGCTGAAGCGGTTAAACCCGATCTGATCTTCATGGATATACGCATGCCGGGTATCAACGGTATTGATGCCATTCGTGAGATCAAGGCGGTCTACCCTCAGGTTGAGTTTGTTATCCTTTCAGCCTGCGAACAGTTTGAATTTGCAAAGGAAGCGGTAAACCTGGGTGTGACAGAATACCTGCTCAAGCCTGTTAACCGCATGAAGATTGTTGAGATCATCAGACAGGCAGAACACCGGATTTTTGAGGCAAGGAAGAAAAAAAAGATGGAGCTGGAACTGAAGGAGAAGTTTGAACGGGTTCTCCCGGTGCTGGAGCATGGCTTCATCTATTCCATACTCCTCTACGAGGACTACAATCAGGAATTGGAAAAGTATCGACGTTTATTGGATCTTCCTGAGGACACGGGCTATGTGATGACCCTGGAATTCGGGGAGCAGAAGCAATCAGGGAACTTCGGAAATGTTATAGGGTCAAATGTTTTAAGCCAGTCCTTCTATCCCCAGCTCAGGGATATTATCAAGAACCGTCTGGACTGTATTGTGGGGCCGGTCATGCTAAACCGTATCATCTGCTATGTTCCTGTACCCGCACAGAATGACGATTACAGCGAAAGGCTGGAGGCAGTGGAGGCAGGAAAATACATTATTGAAAGGATATCTAAACGGGTTGACGTATCCTTCCGCATGGGCATCGGCAGCATTCAAAAAAGCGAAAATGTGCTTACTTCCTTCTCCGAATCAATACGGGCTATAAAGCACACCAAGGAAAATGAAATCGTGCATATCCATGATATTCCGGAGGAAGCGAAGATAAATCAAACCTTCTTCAATATCAAAGAGAAGCAGCTGCTGGAAAAGGCTGTTTTAGGTGAGACGGGAGAATGCCTTACCCTCTTTTCGCAAATATATGATGAACTGGCAACAAACTCCCAGTACACCTTTGAGGATATCAAGGGAAGGTTTTTGGAACTTATGGTCGTGCTCCACCGGCAGGCTCTGGAATATGATATCGAAGACAAGGATGCCCTGAAGGGCAGAAGCTATCTGAGGGAGTTTCTCGACATTGAGGAGTCCGTGCTCCTGAAAAACTGGTGCAAGGCTCAGATTGAGGTCATCACCCTGGGAATAAAAGCAGCGAGGGCAAAACGCTGTCATTACCTGATCAGTACCGCCAAGAGCTTCATTGACGCCAACTTCCACAGGGATATTTCCCTGGAGGAGGTTTCCAGGGAGACAGGGCTTAGCCCACAGTATTTCAGCAGGTTCTTCAAGGAGGAAACAGGGGAGAATTTTATCGATTACCTCACCCGGATCCGTATCACTGAGGCAATAAAGCTTTTAAAAAACCAGAAGCTCAGCGTTAAGGAAGTCAGTTATCAGGTGGGGTATAACGACCCTAATTATTTCAGCAAGATATTCAAGAAGATAACCGGACTCAGTCCCTCCGGACTTAGGGAATGAAATAATCCATGGGGATCAGCGTACCGCTCAAGGCATAAGGAGGTGTCTTCATTGTTTGATGTAAGATTTGGAAGGATCATGCTCGCTTTGTTCTGCATGTTCTTACTGGTGATATCCGGGTGCACAGCCGAGGATGTGATTCCGGCACAGCCAGTGGGGAAAGACCAGGAATCGGTCATCAGGGTGGGCTTCTCCATGGGATCAACGGTTCAAGAGCGCTGGCAAAGGGACAGGGATATCTTTGTAGCGAGGGCGAAGGAACTCGGTGCAGAGGTGCTGGTCCAAAACGCGAACAATGACAATGAGGAACAGATGAGACAGGTCAGGTATCTGATAGAACAGGGTATTGACATTCTTGTTATCATCCCCCATGATGCTGAGGCGAGCGCCGAATCGGTACGGATGGCAAAAAAGGCAGGCATTAAGGTAATTGCCTATGATCGTCTGATAAGGAACGCAGGAGCGGATCTGTATATATCCTTTGACAATGTAAAGGTAGGGGAATACAAGGCCAAAGCGCTCCTGGAAAGGGTTCCGAAGGGCAACTATGTGATCATAAGGGGTGCGCCCACCGACTACAACAGTGTTATGCTGTACCAGGGATATATGAATGTGCTTCAGGAGCCTTTAAATTATGGGGATATAAGGATAGTCACTGAGGAGCCTGCCCATGACTGGGCTTACGAAGAGGCCTTCAGCTGTGTGGAACAGACCCTTGAGCAAGGGGTGGAGATACACGCTATTATTGCCGCCAATGATACTCTGGCTTATGCCGCCATAGAGGCTCTTTCAGAAAAAAGGCTGGCGGGAAAAGTACCCGTAGTGGGGCAGGATGCTGATCTTTCCGCATGCCAGCGGGTTGTGGAGGGAACACAGCTAATGACAGTCTACAAGCCCATAGACAAGATTGCCAAGGCTGCGGCAGAAGCAGCAGTCAAAATGGTTAAGGGAGAGAAATTGAACACTGATGAAACAATTTTTGACGGAACATATCAGGTGCCCTATCTCAAGATAGAACCCATCCCGGTAACCATGGATAACATGATGGATACCATCGTAAAAGACAGCTTCCATCGTCTGGAGGATATTTTTATCAATGTACCCAGGGATCAATGGCCAAGTATTGATTAATCCCAGTGAGCGACAGCCTCTTGATGGAAGGTTGTAATAGAACAGAAAAATTTTAACCTCAAGAATTTACCCATGTCCTACCGGGATTTGAACAAGGGTATAAAATGCCCAGTACTTTCTTAATTATCTCCAGAGATTATAATGACTCCTTCATATAGAATAAATATGGGTGCAAGGCCTAAAAAAATGAAATGGAGGAGTCAATAATGAAAAGGAAACTTTCATTGCTTCTTGTTCTGGCTCTGTTGATCAGCATGATCACACTGACTGGCTGTGGCCAGGGCGCAGGAAATCTCATCGGTGTCGCCATGCCGACGCAGTCGCTCCAAAGATGGAATCAGGATGGCTCAAACATGAAGACCCAGCTGGAAGCCAAGGGCTACCAGGTGGATCTCCAGTATGCCAACAACGATGTCAATATGCAGATCCAGCAGATTGAAAACATGATAACCAAGGGCTGTAAGGTACTGGTTATTGCTTCAATTGACGGATCGGCGCTTACCGATGTTCTGAAGAAGGCAGCAGATGCAAAGGTTAAGGTTATTGCTTACGACCGCCTCATCATGCAGTCAGAGCATGTGGACTACTATGCTACCTTTGATAACTTCAAGGTTGGTGTTCTTCAGGGTACATACATAGAAGAAGCCCTCGGACTGAAAGATGGAAAAGGCCCCTACAACATAGAACTGTTCGCCGGGTCTCCCGATGACAACAACGCCTACTTCTTCAACGACGGAGCCATGAGCATCCTTCAGCCGTATATAGACAACGGGCAGCTCAAAATTCCCAGTGGACAGACTGAGTTTACCAAAATAGCCATTCAGGGCTGGACATCAGCCACGGCACAGGCCAGAATGGACAACCTGATCACAGCTCACTACTCCGGCGGAGAAAAGCTGGATGCCGTTCTTTCACCTAACGACAGCCTTGCAATCGGTATCATCGCCTCTCTGACCAGCAATGGCTATGGTTCAGCCGATAAGCCCTATCCCGTCATCACCGGTCAGGACTGTGACAAGCCTAATGTTAAGGCCATGATCGAAGGCCAGCAGTCCATGTCTGTTTTCAAGGACACCAGAACACTTGCCTCAAAGGTTGTTGAGATGGTTGATGCTCTGCTCCAGGGCAAAGAAGCTCCTGTAAACGACACCAAGACCTATGACAATGGTGTAAAGATCGTTCCTTCCTTCCTCTGCGATCCGGTTTATGCCGACAAGAACAACTACAAGGAATTGCTTATCGACAGCGGATACTACACCGAAGCCGATATCCAATAGTTTATTTATCCGGACACCCCGCTGGGGTGTCCGGTTTGGAGACGGCAGAATCCAGATTTTGCCGTCTCCAAACCGGTTCTTTATTGCAAAAGCAACAAGGTTTCCGGGCACCCGCCTGCAATCCGTGATGGCTCAGCGGGCCGGGTTCTTATATGGTGATGGTATTCATTTCATCATCCAATAAGCAGCCAAATAAAGGTACAGGGGGATGAGAAATCTTGGGAACAATCCTGGAGATGCGGAATATCACAAAGGTATTTCCCGGTGTCAAAGCCCTAGACAATGTCAATTTCAAGGTGGAGGCCGGTGAAATACATGCCCTTGTCGGTGAGAACGGGGCGGGTAAATCAACTTTGATGAATGTCCTCAGTGGCATCTATCCACATGGCACCTACAGCGGTGAGATCATCTATGAAGGAAACGTGTGCACCTTCAGGGATATCAGGGACAGTGAAAAGGTCGGCATTGTCATCATCCATCAGGAACTGGCTCTTCAACCCTACCTGTCCATCGGGGAAAATATGTTTTTGGGAAATGAACGCCAAAAGCATGGTTTTATCAACTGGAGCAGAACCCATCTGGAGGCCAGGGAGCTTCTCAAGAGGGTGAGGCTGAATGAAAGCTCACAAACTCTTGTAAAGGATATCAGCGTCGGTAAGCAGCAATTGGTCGAAATAGCCAAGGCATTGGCCAAGAAGGTGAAGCTTCTCATCCTGGATGAACCTACGGCGGCCTTGAATGAGGATGACTCCAACAACCTACTTGATCTGATATTGGAGCTTAAAAAGGATGGTATAACCTGTATTCTGATCTCACATAAACTCAATGAAGTCATGAAGGTGGCCGACACGATTACCATTTTAAGAGACGGTGCTGCCATCGAAACCCTCAAGGTTGGTGTGGATGCCATAGATGAGGATCGGGTTATCAAGGGCATGGTCGGAAGAACCATGGTCAATCGTTTTCCGAAGAGGGAGCCAAAGATCGGAGAAGTAGCCTTTGAAGTCAGGGATTGGAATGTGTACCACCCGGTGATCACCGACAGGAAGATTATCAAGGACGTGAATATCAAGGTGCGCCGGGGCGAGATCGTAGGAATATCCGGGCTCATGGGAGCAGGCAGAACCGAGTTTGCCATGAGTATATTCGGCAAGGCCTATGGAAGCCGTATATCGGGGCAGATTATCAAAGACGGCAAACCGATTGAGTTCAATACTGTGCGCGAGGCTATCGACAATGGTGTTTCCTACCTCACCGAGGATAGGAAATCTGCCGGACTCATCCTGATTGACGATATAAGACACAATATTACGCTGCCCAGTCTGAAAAAGATCAGCAAGAAAGGATTCATTGATCAGAATAAGGAGGTTATGGTTGCTGAAGAATACCGGTCCAAGCTCGACATCAAGTCATCCAGCATCCTGCAAAAAGCGGGCAACCTTTCCGGTGGTAATCAGCAGAAGGTGGTTCTGAGCAAATGGATTTTTTCGCGTCCCGATATACTTATACTGGACGAACCCACACGAGGTATTGATGTGGGTGCCAAATATGAGATATATACCATTATCAACCAACTGGCCGATGAGGGCAAATCCATTATCTTTATTTCATCCGAACTCCCCGAGATCCTTGGGATTTGCGACAGGATATATGTCATGAATGATGGGCGTATAGTGGGTGAGCTGACCCGGGAGGAAGCCTCTTCGGAAAGTATAATGAAATGCATTATGCAGAGTAACAGGGAGGTAGTTTAACAAATGGAGAACATCGGTAAAACCATAAAAAACAATATTCGCCAGTATGCAATGCTGATTGCTCTGGTGGTAATCATGATCTTCTTCCAGATCGGTACGGGTGGAATACTTCTCTACCCCATGAATGTTACTAACCTTGTTCTTCAGAACAGCTATGTGCTGATTCTGGCAATCGGTATGACTCTTTGTATCCTGACAGGGGGCAATATCGACCTTTCTGTAGGCTCTGTTGTTGCCTTTATCGGTGCGGTTTCCGGCACCCTCATGATCAATATGAAAATGCCCATGTTCCCGGCGCTTTTGATCACTCTTGGGATAGGTCTTCTAATAGGACTGTGGCAGGGGTTCTGGATTGCTTATATACGAATTCCGGCCTTTATTGTCACCCTGGCCGGCATGCTTCTTTTTAGAGGGTTAACCAACACTATCCTTCAGGGATTAACGCTGGCTCCATATCCGCCTGAGTATCAGGCAATAAGCGGCGGATTCATTCCGGACTTTCTTAATTTCTTTGGTGCAAGCTTCAATGTGACCACCATTGTACTAGGTATAGTATTATCGGTGCTGTATGTCATAATGGCAATAAGAAAGCGTAAGGAACGAGACAAATATAACTTTGAGAATACACCCACCCTCTTCTTCATAGCTCAGGTTATCATTATTGTGGCCGGCATCATGCTTCTTTCCTATTGGCTTGCCGCATATAAGGGTATACCGATCATATTCGTAATCATCGGAACCCTAGTGGTTATCTATACCGTGTTTACACAGAAAACAGTCCCCGGCCGCTATATCTATGCCATGGGTGGTAATGAAAAGGCGGCTCAGCTTTCAGGTATCAATACCAACAAGGTCTTGTTCTTTACTTATGTCAACATGTCGGTGCTGGCGGCGGTTGCTGGAATAAGCTTTTCATCCCGTATCAATTCTGCCTCCCCTGTTGCGGGACAGAGCTTTGAACTGGATGCCATCGCAGCCTGCTTTATCGGCGGAGCATCGGCCTATGGCGGTGTGGGAACAGTTATCGGTGCCATTATCGGTGCTCTGGTCATGGGTGTTCTGAATAATGGTATGAGTATCATGGGCGTTGGAATCGATTTGCAGATGACCATCAAGGGGCTGGTTCTTCTGATTGCCGTCGCCTTTGACGTGATCTCTAAAAGGAAATCCAGAGGATGACATATATTCATAGCCCTTAGGCGTCCGAACCAGTACGGGCGCCCCCCCTTTTTTATACAGAATCATACCCAAAACAGCATTCAACTGCTGTTTTACTTTTCTTCAAGGCCTTTTTCCAGTTCTGAGATATTCTGCAGGACGAGAAGTCCTTTAATAGCCACAAGGTTTTGGTTTTTCTCATCTACTACTCCCGACAGATTGGAGACTGAAAGATCCAGCATGGCTACGTCATCCTTTTGATCTTCGCCGTAAGAGGTCTTTTGTGTGTTCCACATTTCTTTTAACTCATCCATTGCCTCACCAGCGGTTTGCCAGTCTCCAACCTTAGCTGCCAGCATAACCCTGCGGGCATGGTATAGCAGGAGCTTGGCGGGAGCCCTTTTGTCCCGGTGCAGGGTAAAATAGTCACAAATGGCTTTGTAGAGGTTATTGGCTTCAGTTAAAACCTCATTGTGGTCTCTAGCCTCAGCTTTTTTGGTCAGTTGGTTAAGGGCGTTATTGGCATTGCTGCTCAGTTCAGTGCTTGCCCCAAGCTTGGCGGCTGCCGGAATGTACTCGTTGAGCAGTGAATGGAGCTCTATGATGTTTTCATTGACACCCGTCCAGATTTTATCCTGGGGTTTTTGATCCGTAGCCTCCTTGCCTTGCTGCTGCTGACCCTGCTGCTCCTTTCCCTGTTGTTGCTGGCTTTGTTGTTCCTGATCCTTACCCTGTTGCTGGTCTTGTTGTTCCTGTTGATCCGGCTGTTCCCCGTTGCCTTGCTCCTGTTGCTGATCCTTCTTCTGATTCTGCTGTTCCCCGTTATCTTGCTCCTGTTGCTGATCCTGCTGCTGATTCTGTTGTTCCTTGTTGTCTTGCTGCTCTTCCTGCCCCTCACCCTTCCCCGGGATTGCCGGGCCGTTTAAGATGAGAATAATGGATTCGTTCACACTTTCTATCTCATCCAGCATCTTAATGGCTTTCTCCTGTTCCTGCTGCTCCTGATCCTTTTTCTCCTGGTCTTTACTCTTGCCGCATGACGAAAGGAACAGGCCTGCCATTACCATGGACAATACGGTTATTCTAAAAGCCCTGCCTGATGGCTTCATAATGGTCACCCCTTTAAATTTGCCATGCACGGAGAATACACGCAGAAAAATATTCATGCGCCGTCAACCGGGCTATTTGATATTTTCACCCCGTAACCACCATTTATTCATAGCCGTCACCAGGGTCGATAGTACAAGGAATTTCATAGCCAGCCTGAAAGAAGGCGGACAACGATCATAATATATGGAACCTGTGCACTAAAATGTGATAAGATGAGAGCATGACAGTTCTTGGGAAACCTGCATGCCTGTATTGTTGAAATGATTTGATTTTAGGAGGATCGGTTCATGAAAACAACAAAAAAGTTATTTGTGATTCTGGCTGTTGTCATAGCAGCTGCCATGCTTACCGGATGCCTTGCAGTGGAACTGAAAGTAAACAACGATGGTTCCTGCGATGTAACCTACACAATCGACATTTCTCAGCTCCAGGGTCTCATGTCCAAAAGTGATGTGGAAAAATCCATTAAGGAATCAGTGGAAGATATGAACCGTACAGCAGGAAAGACCATTGCAAAATTGAAAAATGTGAAGGAAAACAAGAAAGAGAAAACCATAACCGCTTCCATATCCATAGCGAATCTAAACGAGATGGGCGATGGTTCCTTCTTTGGAACAGTTAAGCAATACCGTCAGCAAGGCGGATTTGGACTGGATGACATGATGGACAAAAAGGAAAGGGCAGTGAATAAGGCAGATATTCCGGATGACCTGTATCTGGTTTATTCCCCCATGTCTGAAGGTGACGAATATGGTTTGATTGACATAACCATCATCGTTCCGGGAAGGATTGAGTTTCTCACCGATGGCGGGGAACTGGAGAAGAATGACACAGCCCGCTTCAGCGGGGAGACTCCGCTGGTGGTATTCAAAAAGGGCGGCGGCGGATTCCCTGTATGGATCATACCGCCTTTTGCAGCTATTTTCATAATGTTCATCGTTATAAAACGAAGACCTTCAGCAGCCCATGTTGTAAGCCCCCCTGTAACCACTCAATCCCCGGATTCCATTATCAATACTTCGGCGGATTCCTGATTGTCACAAATTCCACCAGTGATGCCCGTATCTTTCCAGAAGCTGGTTGGAGGCCGTTGGTCCCCAGGTACCGGGAGTATAGTTAGGAAAGGATACTGTTTCTTTCTCCCACGACCTGGCTATACTGTCCACAAAGTTCCAGGAGGCTTCGATCTCCTCCCAGCTTGTGAAAAGGGTCTGGTCGTTGCGCAGTGCATCGGCTAACAGTCGCTCATAGCTCTCGGGCGAATTGTTCTCGTAGGAACAGTTCTGACAGTAATCCATCCTGACGGTGGATATTTCATTTCCCGAACCGGGTTTTTTGGCGTTGAAGCTGAATGAGATGCCCTCACTGGGATGTATGCGTATTTCAAGCAGATTGGGCTGCATTCCTTTGTATTCCTTGAAATACAGGATCTCAGGCATGGACTTGAACTCCAGAACAACATAGGTTGTTTTTTCCGGCATCCTTTTTCCGGTTCTGAGATAAAAGGGCATGCCTCCCCAACGGAAGTTTCCTGCCAGTATTCTCAGAGCGATGAAGGTTTCAGTATTGGATGCAGGATCAATACCCTTTTCCTGCCGGTATCCCCTTATGGTTTTACCATTGAGTGAACCCTCGCCATACTGACCGCGGATAATATTGTTCTTAAAAAGTCCGTCATCCATCTTCAGAAGGCTTTTTAGGAACTTGACCTTCTCGTCCCTGATGGCCTTTATATCCAGACTGATGGGAGGTTCCATAGCTACCAATGCCAGAAGCTGGAGTAGATGGCTCTGGAGCATGTCACGAAGGGCGCCGGAACTCTCATAATAGCCCGCCCGGTTTTCCACCCCAACTGTCTCGGCAGCTGTAATCTGGATGTTTTCAATATAACGGCTGTTCCAGATCCTTTCAAATACAGCATTGCCAAACCGTATCACCATCAGGCTTCTTAGCATTTCCTTGCCCAGATAATGGTCAATCCTGAATATGTTCTGCGGCGGGAAAACGCTTTCTATCACATGGTTGAGAAAAGCAGCGGATCTAAGATCCCTGCCAAAGGGCTTTTCAATGATCACCCGCTGCCAGGCTCCCAGATTGTCAGCCATACCATGCCTGTGGAGATGCAGAACGATGGGCTCAAAGAGGGAGGGAGCCACCGACAGATAAAAAAGTCTGTTTCCCTGTGTTCCTGCCTTCTCATCCAGACTCTCCAGCCATGTCTTCAGTGAAGAGAACCCCTCAGATTCCGAAAGGTTCATCCTAAAGTAGTGAATCCTTTCTTTAAATCTTTCCCATATATCGGTTCTGATGGGATGGCGGGAGTGCTTTGTTACCGATTCCAGCAGGCTGTCCCTATACTCCTGTGTGCTAAGGGGCCTTCTCCCCACACCGACAATCATCAGTTCATCGGGCAATAATTCTTCCACAGACATATTATAAAGCGCAGGAATAAGCTTTCTATGCGTCAGATCGCCTGTCCCGCCAAATATGGTAATGATACAGGGTGTCCGGATTCTTTCCAACATCCTCAAACCTCCAAAAATCTAAGAAGGGCATATGGGCCATTTTTCAAATTTGACATCTGCCTGGTTATTACTCTGTCCTAAATTATATCATCTCATGCCATACAGGTATGCTGTTTTATAGTTCAGTCACCGATTTTCATAGACAACCAGAAGCATATATTATGCTGACCCTAAATGTGTGTATATTGTAAAATAGTAATGATTTTCCTGATAGTCTGGCGAAAACTTAAATACTTCTGCTATTTGTATTATAATAGATAGCGTATACCAGAAGATAACAGGTGAGGTCGGATGCAGTTATGTTCCGTATAGGTGTTGATATTGGTTCTACCACAATCAAGGTGGTTATCTTGAGCCAGACAGATGAGATGGCTTTCTCAAGATATGAGAGGCATTATGCTGACATTGGAAGAAAGCTTAAGGAAATCTTTCATGATATTCACAGCCTGATTGGAAACGCCGAAGTGACTATGAGTATCACCGGTTCCGGCGGAATGAACAGTGCCGGACAGATTGGTGTACCGTTTACGCAGGAGGTGGTTGCCGCTTCCAGAGCCATCAGCCGTTTTCACCCTGAAACCGATGTCGCCATCGAACTGGGCGGAGAGGACGCTAAAATAACCTATTTCAGCGGAGGCCTGGAACAAAGGATGAATGGTACCTGTGCAGGGGGTACGGGTTCATTTATTGACCAGATGGCTTCCCTGCTCAATGTGGATGCGGCCGGACTCAATGAGATGGCGCGACACCACAAGGTGATCTATCCCGTAGCGGCAAGATGTGGTGTGTTTGCAAAAACCGATATCCAGGCGCTTCTGAATGAGGGTGCCAACAGGAACGACATTGCAGCCTCCATTTTCCAGGCCGTTGTTATTCAGACCATCAGCGGACTTGCCTGTGGAAGACCCATTAAGGGCAATATTGCCTTCTTAGGCGGTCCTCTGCACTTTTTGCCAGAACTTCAAAAGCGCTTCGTCGAGACCCTTGAGCTTAAGGATCATCAGATTATCGTACCTGAGCACTCACAGCTTTTCGTGGCTATCGGAGCCGCTATCTCCTCGTCAGAGCAGGATCCGGTGAGGTTCGGTGTTCTTATGGACAGGCTTAATGAAAACACCGACACCTCCTATAAGGAGATTCCCCGTCTGCCCTCCCTTTTCAGGGACGGGCAGGATTATGAAGTTTTCAGAAAACGGCATGACGCTCACAAGGTATTAAAGCGCAATCCTGACGAAGCAGTGGGAAAATGCTTTCTGGGAATCGATGCGGGCTCCACCACCACCAAGGTAGCCCTTATTGATGAAGAGGGCGCTCTGATATTCTCCCATTACGGCAGCAATGGCGGAAATCCCTTAAAATCAACCATTGAAGCCTTAAAGGATATGTACCGCCAGATCCCGTCCGGAACCCGAATAGTCCATTCGGCTGTTACCGGATATGGGGAAGCCCTTCTGAAGGCGGCACTTAAAATAGACATCGGTGAAATAGAGACCATAGCCCATTACAAGGCTGCAGATCATTTCTGCCCCGGTGTTGATTTCATACTGGACATCGGCGGACAGGATATGAAGTGCCTCAAAGTAAGGGACGGCAATATCGAAAGCATCCTGCTCAACGAGGCCTGCTCATCGGGCTGCGGATCCTTTCTGGATACCTTCGCCAGTTCCCTGGACATGGATATCAGTACCTTTTGCAAGGAGGCTCTGATGGCCGAAAGCCCGGTGGATCTGGGTTCCAGGTGTACGGTGTTTATGAATTCAAGGGTAAAGCAGGCTCAAAAGGAAGGAGCAAGCCTTGGGGATATTTCTGCAGGTCTGTCCTATTCCATCATAAAGAACGCCCTGTTCAAAGTGATTAAGATGAAGAACCCGGAGGAACTGGGGCAAAGGATGGTTGTCCAGGGGGGCACCTTTCATAATGAGGCAGTGCTCAGATGTTTCGAGCTTCTTACAGGGAAAGAGGCCATACGCCCTGATATTGCCGGAATCATGGGCGCATATGGAGCAGCGCTGATCGCCAGGGAAAGGTATCAGGAAGGTTATGTAACGCAGATGGCAAAGGCGGAGCAACTGGATGCCTTCCATCTTTCCAGCCGTATTACCCGATGCGGGCTATGTGCAAATAATTGCCTCTTAACCATACATGATTTTGGAAATGGTGAGAGCTTCATATCCGGCAACCGGTGCGAAAGAGGCGCCGGGGAGAAGACCAAAAAAAGCAGGCTTCCCAATCTATTTGACTATAAATACAAGAGACTGTTCAGCTACTACAATCCCCTGCCCAGGTCTGAAGCCAGCCGTGGTGTGGTTGGTATACCCAGGGTTCTGAACATATATGAGAACTACCCCTTCTGGTTTACCTTCTTTACCGGACTGGGGTTCAGGGTTCAACTGTCGGGACGCTCGTCCCCCGAACTATACGAGAAAGGAATGGAAACCATTCCATCGGAATCGGTATGCTATCCGGCAAAGCTGGTGCATGGCCATATTATGGACCTGGTGGAACGGGGTGTGGACTTCATCTTTTATCCCTGCATTGTGCACGAGAACAGGGAGCAGAGGGATTCGGACAATCATTTCAATTGTCCAATCGTCTCATCCTATCCCGAGGTTATAAAGAATAATGTGGATGCATTGAGGGAGAAAAACATCCTGCTCTTAAAGCCCTTTTTGCCCTATGACAATAAAAGCAGGCTTATAAAAAGGCTTTGTCAGGAACTTGCGGTTTTCAATATCAGCAGGCAGGAAATAGCCGCCAGCGTTGAAAAGGCCTTCCGCGAACAGGAAGCCTTTAAGAAGGACATACAGAGGGCGGGAGAGGAAACCCTTGATAAAATCAGGAAGGCCGGTGTGAAGGGTATTGTACTGGCCGGAAGACCCTACCACATCGATCCCCAGATCAACCACGGGATTCCGGAGATGATCAATTCACTGGGTATGGCTGTGTTAACCGAGGACTCTCTGGCTCATCTCGGCAAGGTTGAAAGGCCTCTGAGGGTGGTTGACCAGTGGGCATACCATTCCAGGCTGTATGCGGCCGCTTCTTTTGTGTCGGGTCAAAGGGATCTTGAACTGGTACAGCTGAATTCCTTCGGCTGCGGTCTGGATGCGGTTACAACCGACCAGGTTCAGGAGATACTGAATGCCCGCCACAAGATATATACCCTTCTGAAGATCGACGAGGTAAATAATCTGGGAGCGGCAAGGATCAGGCTTCGTTCCCTGAAGGCTGCTCTGATGGAAAGGGAGAAAAAGGCTCCCCCCAAGCAGGATGGCCATGCCCGGTTCATCAAGGTGCCATTCTTGCGGGAACACAGGGAAAAGCATACCATACTGGCCCCTGAAATGTCCCCCATCCATTTTCAATTCCTGGAAGAGGCCTTCAACCTTTCGGGATATAAGGTGGTTGTGCTGCCTGCCATAGACCACAAGGCCATAGATGAGGGACTGAAGTATGTCAATAATGATGCCTGCTATCCTTCCATAATTGTTGTGGGACAGATCATTAAAGCTCTGAAATCTGGAGAGTACGACACTAATAATACCAGTGTCATGATCACCCAGACGGGGGGATGCTGCCGGGCGACAAATTACATAGCATTTCTGCGGAAGGCCTTGAAAGACGCAGGATTTGCCCATGTCCCGGTAATATCCCTCAATGCCAATGGGATAGAGAAGAACCCGGGGCTCAAGATCTCTCTGGCGCTTCTGAAGCGGGCTGTTATGGGTCTTGTCTATGGCGATCTTTTGATGAATGTCCTGTACAGGATAAGGCCCTATGAGAAGATCAGAGGTTCGGCAAATGCCCTCTACGAAAAATGGGCTGAAACTTGCAGGTACTCATTGGAAGGAGCCGAACAATCGGTGTTCAGAAGAAATATTGAGGGCATTGTTGATGATTTTGACAGGATCGAGATCGTCAATGCCTTAAAACCCAAGGTGGGATTGGTGGGTGAAATACTGGTCAAGTTCCATCCCACGGCCAATAACAATGTTGTTCAGATCGTGGAGGATGAAGGAGCGGAGGCGGTCATGCCGGGGCTCACTGATTTTCTACTGTACTGTGCCTATAATCAGAACTATAAATACAGATGCCTTTCAGGCCGTAAATCAGCACAGGTTTTAGGGAATATAGCTATAAGAATCATCGAGTATTTCAGAAGGACATACCGGGAGGTACTATCAGCCAGTAAACGCTTCTACGAGCCGGAGACCATCCAAAGCATTGCAAGAGGAGCAGAAACGGTGCTGGATCTTGGACACCAGGCCGGTGAAGGCTGGCTCCTGACAGGCGAGATGGTAGAACTGATCAATAAAGGGGTTAAGAATATAATCTGTATGCAGCCCTTTGCCTGCCTGCCCAACCATGTTACCGGAAAGGGTATGATCAAGGAACTCAGAAGGGTTTATCCCGGCACCAATATAGTGGCCATTGATTACGACCCGGGAGCCAGTGAGGTTAACCAGCTTAACAGGATAAAACTCATGCTGTCCAGGGCTTTTGATGATCTGAGAAATGGCAGGTTGGGAAGCCATACTTCTCAGAGCGGATACGGGGACGATGCTCAGATGGTGAGCGGGATCATATGATGCCCGCTCACGCCCCCATAAGCCCCAGCGCCGTTTTTCCTGATGCGACCAGAAAACCTGCGCCAAAACCTATGAGGACGGCTCCCAGTATGATAATAATCACTCTATATACTTTCATATTGATGAACCGTCTGGTCTTGCCAATGACAAAGGATACCGACATATACCATGTAAAGTCAGCCAGAATATGGCCTGTATAGAAAAGCACGACACCTGCAAGACCCAAAAGGTTATAGGCATTCATCATAAGCCCCAGCCCGACAGCTGCCCACCAGACCGCAAAATAGGGATTGGAAGCACTGATCAGAGCGCTGCCAAGGATGATCCCACCGCTTTTTGAGGTTGTTGATTCCTTCATTTCAATATTGATCTTACCCTGTACCACATCTTTGATCATGCTCACGCCAAAGAAGATCAGCACAGCTCCGCCCAGGATACCGATGATCATCTGGGCAAGAGGGGTTTCAAGGTATTTGCCGAGGCCGAGAAAAAGAAGGATTACCAGTAGCAGTTCCAGGAGGGAGTGGCCTACCGAAACGAGAAATCCTGCCTTCGGCCCGATCTTCATGCTTTTCTCAATAGTATAGGTTAGCAGGGAGCCGGGCATCATGGCTCCTGAAAAACCGATTATTAATGATTGTATGAATATATCCATGGCGGCACAAACCTTTCTGCTTATCCGGCTAAGTAATTCTATCAATAAAATGAGGACCTTGATTATTTGATCCTAATTATCTCATAATTGCACCTATCTGTGAATCACCTTCCGGACTAAATCCAAAAAGCAGGTAAGACTTCCGCAAGTTTGATTTGGTATATAATTATAACAGGAAAAGGAGATGAAAGCATGGATACAGAGAAGCTATACCAGTCCATTTTCAGGAGAAGGTCAATACGCAGGTATGATATGACACCCCTTGAGGCCTCAGTGATCGATGAGGTGTCAAAGCTCATTCCTTCGCTCAAACCCCTTTATGATATCAAAACCCATATAAGCCTTGTGCCGGGCAATACCATACGGGGAATGATGGCAGTAAGAGCTCCCCACTATCTCATATTTTCATCGGAGAAAAAGGATGGATACCTGGAAAACGCCGGCTTCATCCTTCAGCAGATGGATCTTGCCCTTTCCTCCATGGGGCTGGGCTCCTGCTGGGCGGGTCTTGCAAAGCCGCCGGAGGATCTTTCCATCAAGCCGGGTATGGAGTTTGTGATCGCCCTGGCCTTTGGAAAGTCCATGGGATCACCGCACCGGGAAAGCTTGTCGGAATTCAGGAGAAAACCTCTTCTCCGGATCGCCGATACTAATGAAGATCCCATTCTGGAAGCCGCGAGACTTGCTCCATCCTCTACCAACAGCCAGCCCTGGTATTTCAAAAGGACCGGCAATCTGATCCACGCCTATTGCATCAGGTCAAACCGGATTAAGGCCATATTATTTGAGAAACTCAACAGGATAGATATGGGCATTGCATTCTGCCATATATGGCTTGCCGGGCTGCATATGGGGAAAAATCCGCACTTTATCAGGAATTCCGAGGCTCCGGAAGTTCTCTCGGGATATGATTACATCCTCACGGTCTCAGATATCTGATTACTGTAAGCAGGGTCTGATTGGGAAAATTAGTTATTGACATTGACGTAACGTTAAGGTGTATTGTTAATTCCGGAGGCGAGATTCATGGAATACACCATTCAAAAACTCAGCCTGATGGCAGGCATCAGCACCAGAACCCTGCGATACTATGATGAAATTGGTCTTCTGAAGCCGGCCAGGATCAATTCATCGGGATATCGCATCTATGGGGCAGGGGAGGTTGACAGGCTGCAACAGATCCTTTTTTACAGGGAACTGGGCTTCAGCCTGGGAACGATTAAGGAGATTATATCCTCCCCTTCCTTTGACAGGATGCAGGCGCTGAAGGAACACCGTGAACAGCTTCTGGAGCAAAGAGCCCAATTGGATCTGCTTCTGGAAAATGTGGAGAAGACCATTGAGGCGTGTGGAGGGAGAATTGTCATGAGTGATCAGGATAAGTTTAAAGGCTTTAAGCAAAAGATGGTCGAGGGTAATGAGAGAAGATACGGTAGGGAAGCACGTGAAAAATACGGCGACCAGGCCGTGGATAAATCAAACCTCAAGCTTTTGAACATGACAAAGGAACAGTATGAGGATTTGGAATCCCTCACCAGGGAACTGACTGAGGTCCTGAGTGCCGCTTTCAAAACAGGCGATCCTGCGGGCGAACTTGCTCAGAAGGCCGCGGATCTGCACCGGCAATGGCTGAGCTTTTACTGGGACGACTATTCCAAGGAAGCCCATGCGGGCGTGGCACAGTTATATGTAGATGATGAGAGATTCACAGCCTATTATGGCAAGGAACAGCCAGGAACGGCTGCCTTCTTGAGGGATGCTATTCTAATCTACACAGGACTCAAGGAATAACCCACCTTGACAACGTGGGTATTTTACCAAATTTTCTTTTTTTAGTCCTATGCAAGTTGCATTGCGTAAGATGGGGGGTATCTGGGTGATAACATTGAAGGAGCATGGCAGATCGCCATGCTCCTGTAAATTCATTCGAGTTTATGAGTATCCCTATCCATTGCTGTAAGGCATTTGCCGCATCGGCTTCTCACTGAACCTTTTGATCACCATTAATCTTGCTGTCGTCATCCATGGTAAAGCTGTTCTTGATCTCCTCTGAAGCAAAGTAGACATTACCCTCTACCGTGGTGTCCACCAACTGGAAGTTGGGTGCGTTCACATAGAGATCACCCTTGAAGGTCCCATGCTGTATACTGGCATTGGGGCTGTTGATGGTCAGCTTTGGAATGGTAAGGGTGTATCTGGCCGTGATATTGCGGTTGCTGTCCTGCTCATAGAGAGCTATCTTTCTTTGGAGAATATCATTGCCATTGTCGTCCTTTCTGCCATTGGAGAACTCACCATCAAGGACGAGTTCTTTATCAAAGGTCAGGTCGTTAAGAAGGCAAATGATCCAGACACCATCTTTGCTGATGGCATGTTCGAAACCTGCCTCATCGGTTACCATTGATGGGGTTGAATAGGCATCCGGACTGGAAGTGCCGGTATTGGCAGGCGGGGTTGTCGTATTCGGAGCAGGCTCTGCGCCGCAACCTGCCAAAACAAATACTGTTAATACAAGAATAAGGAATACATATCTATGTTTCATCTTGGAATCCTCCCTCTTGAGATAATAAATTATATTTTATATTACCCACTTTTCCGATGATTATAATCAGAATTATAGCATACACTAAGAATTTGCACAATAGAGACTGGTATGATATGGAATAGTGTACACCAGCCATTACAGGGATATTATATGTTTTGGTAGGTCATCTTAACATGTAGCAGGCTGTCATATATTTGCCGAAAAGCCTCTTATAAGGTAAAATAATGTCATGCTGAATCGGAATATACCCATACGGGGTATATGAAGACCGGATTAGTATTGTATGCACAAGGAGGTATTGTTATGGCTGTGAAGGTATACTCAACACCCACATGTCCGTGGTGTATCAAGGCAAAGGATTATCTTACATCAAAGAATATAGCTTTTGAAGATATTGACGTATCAAAGAACCGGCAGGGTGCCATGGAGATGATCCAGAAATCCGGTCAACGGGGAGTTCCCGTTCTCGACATCGACGGGCAGATTGTTATAGGCTTTGATCAGAAGAAGATCGATGAACTTATTAATCCGTAATCTTTGAAGCATCAAGCACTACATTCTTTTGCTCAGGAGGTGGGTCAGATACCAGAAGTAAAAAAGCTCTCTGCTTCCATGCAGGATTATCTGGAGGCAATTCTGGAACTTGAAGAAAGCGAGGATACGGTTCGCGTAACCGATATCGCCAATAAGCTTCAGATTGCCAAGGCCAGTGTTAATCAGACAATAAACAAGTTTAAAAAGAAAGGTCTTGTAAGGCAGCAGATTTATGGGCCTGTGGAATTAACCAGGGAAGGACGTCATCTGGCTGAAAAGATCAGGCAGACCCATCAGAAGATCAAACAATTCCTGATTGAGGTGCTAGGGGTAGAGCCTGAAATCGCAGAAGAAGATGCATGCCGGATGGAGCATGCCGTAAGTGCCCATACCATGGAACGCCTGACTGATTTTTTAAGCAATTATGGCGATTCAAAAGATCAGAGTCAGGCTTCTGCAGACAAATAGTGTCCTTTTTTTCATCAAAATGTTAGGATAAACTAATCAATATACATTAAAATGCCGCAACTACGATGGAGGATTGATTTTTATGGGGGAGAGCAATGTATTGTTTGCATTGGGGCTTTCATTATTCGCAGGACTGTCAACAGGACTTGGTGGGCTTTTTGTATTGCTTTTCAAGAAAACTAACGCCAAATACCTGTCGGTGGCCTTAGGTTTTTCGGCAGGGGTCATGATCTTTGTTTCCTTTGTTGAGATATATCCCGAAGCGAGATCCCATCTTGCTGCAAGCATGGGTGAGGGCATGGGTGATTGGATAGTTCTACTGTCATTCTTTGCTGGGATTCTTCTGATAGCCCTTATTGACAAGCTGGTACCGGAGTATGAGAACCCCCACGAAGTACGAAAGATAGAGGAAGTCCATGAGTACTGCAAGAATACAAAAAGCGACAAGTTGATGAGAACAGGAGTTATGACCGCTCTTGCCATCTCAATTCATAATTTTCCCGAAGGCCTCGCAACCTTTGTTTCCGGGGTCGATTCAAGGGCTACGGGCATAGTCATTGCTTTTGCGGTAGCTATTCACAATATTCCCGAGGGGATTGCCCTTTCTTTTCCAGTATATTGTGCTACCGGAAGCCGCAAGAAAGCATTTCTTCTTTCCCTGGTGTCAGGATTGGCTGAGCCTCTGGGAGCCGTGCTTGCCTGGCTGGTACTGGCACCTTTCATCAATGATACGGTCTATGGCATTATCTTTGCTGCAGTAGCAGGGATCATGGTATATATTTCATTTGATGAACTTTTGCCTACGGCCAGGGAATATGGAGAACATCATCTTTCCATATTGGGTCTTACGGGAGGCATGGCCGTTATGGGGATAAGCCTGCTCATTCTTTAATCCGATTCCCGCCCTCAGGCGCTGCTGCATGTCCGGTTGCTGACCTATGGGTGTATTCAGTTATTTTGATAAGGTATCATATGGTATAATTGGAATAGTACAGAACTTAGAATGCAAGATGAGGGGGATCACTATGGAAAAACAGATTAAAGAAATCATTGATCGTCTGACTCTTCAAGAAAAGGCTTCCCTCTGTTCGGGTAAAGATTTTTGGCATACTGTAGACATAGACAGGGTCGAATTGCCGTCGATGCTGCTCGCTGATGGTCCCCATGGATTGAGAAAGCAAAAGCAATCCAAGGACTTTTCGGGCGGGAGCTATGAGGCAACCTGTTTTCCTACGGCGTCCTGTCTTGCTGCTTCCTGGGACAGGGATCTGGTGCACCAGGTTGGTGAAGCGCTGGGTGAAGAGAGTTTGGAGCAGGATTTGGGAGTGCTGCTGGGCCCCGGTGCCAATATCAAGCGCTCACCCCTGTGCGGCCGTAATTTTGAGTATTTTTCTGAGGATCCCATCCTCTCAGGTGAACTGGCAAGTGCCCTGATCCAGGGGGTTCAATCCAAGGGAGTGGGCACCTCGCTGAAGCATTATGCCGCGAACAATCAGGAGAGCAATCGCATGACCATTGATGCCTTTATTGATGAAAGGGCCATGCGGGAGATCTATCTTGCCGGATTTGAAAGAGCGGTGAAGAAGGCAAGTCCGCAAACCGTTATGTGCGCCTACAACAGGGTCAACGGAACCTATGCCAGCGAAAACCGCCTGCTTCTGACCGAGATCCTCAGGGATGAATGGGGATTTGACGGAGTTGTTGTGTCGGACTGGGGCGCTGTCAGCAACAGGGTGGCTGCCCTTAAGGCAGGGCTTGATCTGGAGATGCCCGGATCTTCCACCGAAAACGATCAGACAATTGTGGATGCCGTTAAATCGGGGGAGTTGGATGAATCGGTTCTGGATGAAGCCGTGGCAAGGCTCTTAAAACTCATCCTAAAGTATAAAGCCAACAGGGCGGAGAACTATCGTTTTGACAGGGATGCCCATCACGAGCTGGCCATCAGAGCCGCAACCGAAGGCGCCGTCCTGCTAAAGAACCAGGATGAAATTCTGCCTCTTAAAAAGGGAACGCGTATCGCATTAATAGGTGAATTTGCAAAGAAACCTCGTTACCAGGGTGCGGGAAGCTCACTGGTGAATCCATGGAGGCTTGACAATGCCCATGACATGGGGATGCAGCTTCATGACCCTTCAGCCATCACCTATTCCAGGGGTTATGATATAGGATCGGATCAGCCCAACAGGGAGCTCATAGAAGAGGCTTGCAATGCAGCCAAGTCAGCGGATGTGGCAGTTATCATGGCAGGGCTTACCGATGACTATGAGTCAGAAGGATTTGACAGAACCCATATGAAGATGCCTCCGTCTCACAACCAACTCATCCAGGAAGTTGCGAAGGCTAATCCTAATGTGGTGGTCGTCCTGTGCAATGGCGCGCCTGTCGAAATGCCCTGGATAGACGATGTTAAGGCTGTTTTAGAGCTCTACCTTTCCGGACAGGGGGGAGGCTCAGCCATGTGGCGGCTTCTGTATGGGGATGCCAATCCATGCGGGAAACTGGCCGAGTCCTTCCCAAAGAAGCTGGAGGATTGTCCGTCAACAGCCTGGTTCCCCATGGGACCTAAGGGTGTTGAGTACCGGGAGAGCATCTATGTGGGCTATCGCTTTTATGACAAGGCCAATGTAGAACCGCTGTTCCCATTTGGACACGGCCTTTCCTATACGCAATTTGAGTACAGTGATCTGGTTCTGGACTCGGATCAAATAACTGACAGTGATATCCTGAATATCAGCTTCAAGATCAAAAATACCGGTGCATTTGCCGGGAAGGAGATCGCCCAGGTCTATGTCAGGGATATTGAAAGTACAGTTTTCAGACCAGACAAGGAACTGAAGGAGTTTGCCAAAATCAGCCTTGAGCCGGGAGAGGAGAAGGAGGTAAGCTTCCAGCTTGATAAAAGAGCCTTTTCCTTCTACGATACCCATTCAAAAGATTGGAGGGTGGAGTCCGGCCAATTCGAGATCCTGGTGGGCTCATCTTCCAGGGATATAAGGCTTAAGGCACAGCTGCGGGTTGAAGCAGTGGATGAGTCGGATCCCAGGGTCTGGGACAAGAAAGATGTTTTACCCTCATATTATGATCCGAAACCGGGCTGCGAAATTCCAAAGGATGAGTTTGACGCCCTTTATGGAAAGCCCGTTGTCCATCCGCCGGTTCACCGGAAAGGGACATTTACACCTGATTCCACCATAAGTGAGGTCAGGCAGGTGTTTGCGGGCAGGGTCTTCTGGAGGATTCTGATGAGGGCGAATCGAAAAATCAACAGGGAGCTGGATGAAAAGACCCTGCGTATGATGATGAGTTCCATCACTGATACACCGCTTCGACAACTCAATCAAAACAGCGGTGGCAGGATCAGCCATAAAACGATCAGCGGGCTGGTTCTCATATTCAACGGAAAGCTGTTTAAGGGCTTAACAAGAATATTATCCCGTTAGAAAAGGAGAGGATGCTGGCAACAACAGGCTGAATATTGGAATCCGGTGAAGGCCAAATTAGAAAGTGCACAACTATAATTGGCTACAAGGAGCAATAAACAAAGAGGGATTACTTCTTGAAAACCGGAGAAACCAACCAACCGCCAAATATCATATACAGGGCACCTGTTGTATTCTTAATCCTTTTTATGTCCAGCATCCTGTCTGTCTCCCTTTTCAAACGGGCGGTGTACTGTGGTTACAAGCATGGAGACAATCCTGTATGGATACGACAGAACACTTTGCTTCTGATTATCACTGTCGGATTGCTTTTTTGTATTTCCATAGCCATATACAAACTGGGTACCAGAATGAACCACATGGAAAGAAGATTTGCGGCAGGGAATATCCTCTATCTTTCTCTTGCAGTTCAGGTACTGTATATCCTGCTGTTTCCCGCGGAGCAGTTTGCCGATCAGAGTACCGTCAACAAGATAGCCCAGGATCTGATGGATGGAAACTTCAGCGCATTTCAAAGAGGAGGTTACCTCTATCAATACCCCAACAATATTGGGATAACGCTGATATTGTCACTGTTTTACAGGCTCTTTCCCCAATCCATGCTGGTGCCCAAGCTCTTAAATGCCATATTCTCCACCGTAACATCCTTTCTGATCATGAGGATATATGAGGAGTCAAACCCCGGCAGAAGAGGCAGGAGCTATGGAATTCTGATGTTTTCGGGGTTTTTCCTGCCCATGATCCTTCTAAACAATCTAGTTTATAACGATATTTATGCCACCACATTTTTTGCTGGTGCAGTCTATTATGCCATCAGGTTCTCCAAATCTAAAAAGTGGAGCCATGTACTTTCGAGCGGCCTTTTCATTTCCCTTGGCAATTTCTTAAGGCAGCTTGGCCCGATATTCCTGATTGCTGTTACCCTCTTTATGTTTCTTAAGAGGGCAAAGCCCATTAAAATCCTTGTGTTCTTCGGGATGGTGGTAATACTGATCCGGCTTCCTCTGGTATGGGTCAATAATTGGCTCTTCCGTGAAGAAAAGATCATGGAGCCCCTTGGTATGAATTCTGTTCCCATACACATGTGGATCCACATGGGCATGAACGAGGGCAGATTTGGCTATTGGGATAACAGCTTTTCCTATAATATTTATTTGCGCGAAGGTCAGCAGAACAAGGAGAAAAGTGTGCAGATATATACTGAACTGATCAAAAAGAACCTTAGAGGAGAGAGATTGCTGATAACAGCGAAGATCTATACGAAGAAGAATTTATGGCTATGGACCGAGGGGACATATCAGGCCGAATACTATGGAATCGGCAGTTGGGGATATTTATATCCCACCTTCGCTTCCAGGTTTTTTGAGAATAATACTACAGCAAGGGACTGGGTGAGATGGATCATGCATTCCATAAATTATCTGATGCTGTTTTTGGCACTCTACGGTCTGGCCTCATCTGTGAGGGAGAAGAAAACCTACCCCCTCATCCTGCCGGCCATCATCCTTCTTGGCTTTATCGGTTTTTACACTCTCTGGGAGATCAAGCCCCGCTATATCTATCCCGCCTACCCCTATTTGATGCTGATGTTTTATTATGGCCTGAGCCATATGTCGAGCCGTTATTTTAAAAATGTAAGGCATTCGGAAGATCCTGTCCTGTCCATGGAAGAACAGCTCAGCCGCGGATGGGAATAGTATTGAGATCATGCCCATCAATAGGTTTGGAAGGTTAAGTAAGCAGAGAACACCTCTATTCAGATTCAACGATCAAATCGATGCCAAGTCTTAGGACTTCCTCGCCCATCGGCCCCTCAAAACCGGCCAGGACATATCCGTCCTTATCAATGAACAGGGTGCTGGGGATGTATCGAACACCGTAAGAATAGGCGGCTTCCTGTTTGGTGTCGTACAGGACCTTGAAAGTGAACCCTTTATCCTCTACATACTTCTTGCCCTTTTCCATGGTTTCCCGAAAGCCATCAACAAGGTCCACCATTAAAAACACCAATTCATCTTCGGGATACTCCTGGGAAACCTTATCGAATATGGGTATCTCCGACTGGCACTGACCGCACCAGCTGGCCCAGAAATTGAGAACCACAGGGGTTCCCTTATAATCATGGAGCCTTACTTCATTCCCATCCCCATCCAAGGCTGTAAAATCAGGAGCCTCCACCTTTGGTTCTTCAGCAGGAGCGGAATCCGGGCCGGTATTGCTCCCATCTTCCTGATCCACTTTCCGGGGAGCTTCCTGAACCGGGGTATTCAGCGGATTTTTGACCTCATACCTTTCTGACAGACTGTTATAGATAATTCCAGCTGTAATCATAAGTATCACGAATGCTGCTAGGGCAATTATTGTTTTTGTGCTATATTTCATGATGTTCCTCCTTTAGTTCATGGTGTTCAGATTGACTGATGCTCATGCTGCAAGGACGTTGGGGAAACTAAATCCCGCCGTCATGCCGGGGTGAAATAAGCCAGCAGCCTGTTGAACATCCCCGTCATCATGGACAGTCCCACCAGCACAAGCAATAATCCGGAAACAATACTGATAGCCTTGTGATGGCGCTTGAGGAAATCAAAGGCTCCTTTCATACTGTCGAGCAGCCAGGCAGATATGATAAAGGGTATACCCAGCCCAAGGGAAAAGAACAACAGCATGATAATTCCCCTTACAGCATTCTGGGAGGTAGCCGCAAGCATGAGGGCTGAGCCCAGAAATGCGCCAACACAGGGGGACCAGCTTATAGAGAAGATGATTCCGAATAATACTGAGGAGGAGAAGCCCGGATTTTTGGGTTTGTGCCCGAAACCTGAGGCTTTGTTTATGAATGGAATCCTCAATATGCCGAGGAAGTTCAGCCCGAACAGCACAACTATGGCACCAGCCACCAGATTGATCTGAAGGGTATATTTTCTGAGGAAGTGCCCGAAGGTTCCTGCAAATGCTCCCAGCATGACGAACACCAGTGAAAAACCAAGCACAAACCCGAGGGCATTCAACATGGTCCGTTTTTTATTGTCCTGCCCTCCTGCAAAGTAGGATATATAGATTGGCAGCATGGGCAGCAGGCAGGGAGACACAAATGTTATAACTCCTTCAAGCATGGCAAGAATATAATCCATAGTCCACTCCTCGTGTAAGTATGATTGGTAAGTATTATACCGGATTTTCCTTTATCCGGCTGTGACCAAGTCACAATGATTATGGGGTGGTCCCTGTAAAAGGGTCTTGTTATGATATAATAAATATCCGCAAACTATTCGGCTGCAGACTGCCGAAAAAGCCGTCATATTGGGAGGAACATGATCATGAAAATATGGGATATTTCCATGAGTATTCACCCGGGAATGACCGTTTACAAGAACAGGGATGAGAACAGACCTGTGTTCACTGTTGCCCGTGATCATACCGGCGGTTCCGCTTACGAAACCAGGGTAACCCTGAACTTGCATACCGGCACCCATGTTGATGCACCACTTCACATCCTGGAGAATGGGAGTACCATCGAGAAAATGGAGCTCGATAGGCTGATTACCAGGTGCCGTGTTCTGGATCTGAGCCATGTGGAGGACAGGATCACCCAGCAGGATCTTGCCAGCCAAACAATAGATGCCAATGATTTTCTTATTCTCAAAACCCGGAATTCCCAATTGGATGCTTTCGATTATGGATTTGTCTTTCTGGACGAATCGGGAGCCCGCTATCTCAAGGATAAAAAGATCAAGGGTGTGGGCATCGATTCTCTGGGTATTGAGAGGGATCAGCCCGGGCATCCGACCCACAGGCTATTGATGGGAGCCGGCATCATCATTCTGGAGGGACTGCGTCTGGCTCAGGTTAGTGCCGGTGAATACACCCTTATCGCACTGCCTCTGAAACTTGAAGGGCTGGAAGCAAGCCTGGTGCGGGCTGTGCTGATTCAGCCGCCCATTGTATAACCCTCCACCTGATGCTGTCAAACTACTCCATGTACCATTTGGGACGGTGCAACGATGGGGACGGTGTCTCTGTCATCATAATAACCCGTTAATGTATTTTTCTACCATAACACCTGCGATGGTACCGTCGCCCACTGCTGTTGAGATCTGGCGCACTTCCTTTTCACGGACATCTCCGGCAGCGAAAACACCCGGAATGTTTGTGGCCATGTTCTCGTCGGTTACGATATAACCATAATCTGAAAGCTGAAGCCATGGGCTGAAGAGTTTTGTGTTTGGCAGGGATCCGATATAGACAAAGACGCCATCCACCTTCATCTCTGAAGTGCTGCCCGTCTTCGTGTTTTCCAGAACAACGCCCTCTACAAAGTTTTCACCCAGAACCTTCTTCACAGTGGTGTTATAGACTATCTCGATTTGCGAGCTCTTTTCTGCATCTTCAATTGATGATTTCGGAGCTTTTGCGGTATCGGAACGGATCACAATGGTCACTTTCCGGGCATACCGGGTTAAGAACAAGGCCTCCTCAAATGCCGATACGCCTCCTCCCACCACAATCAGATCCGAATCCTGATAAAAAGCGCCGTCGCAGGTAGCACAATAATGGATGCCCCGGCCTCTGAATTCACGCTCCTCCTCAACGGGGAGCTTTTTTGGTTCTGAGCCCGTTGCTATGATCACAGCTTTGGCATAGTAATCATTTTCTTTTGTCCTGACATATTTTTCAAAACCTTCAAGCCTTATTTCCTCAATCTCCTGCAAATCGTCAATCCGGGCTCCGAAGTCCAGAGCCTGCTTGTTCATATTTCCCACCAGATCAAGGCCGCGGATTACCCCGTTTGTCCCGGGATAGTTTGCCACCTGATATGTGGTGGCCACCTGTCCTCCCGGGATTCCGGAATCCAGCACAACGGTGAAAAGTCTGCTTCTTGCGGCATAAATAGCAGCAGTTAATCCGGCCGGCCCTGCCCCAATTATGAGAACATCGCAATGTATAGTGGATCTTTCTGCAAGGGGGCAAGCTCTGGAACCGAGTTTTTCCACCGCCTCCCTGAATTCGGCATAGCTGATATACCCGGTTAAACGCTGGCATACTTCTTTTCCGTCATTGAAGAACAATAGAGTTGGACTGGATTTAACCCCATATTGCTCGGCCAACTGACGGTTATGAGGTCTGAAGATCCTGATAAAACGAACAGATCCCTTGGCAGCGGAAACCTTTTCAAAAATGCTGTCAAAGGTCAGGCAGGGCAGGCAATCATCCGAATAGAAATAAACCACAACCGGTTCAGGGGATTTCAGCACCTGCTGTTCAAAGTAATGGCTGTCAACGACCATTGAACTCTTCATAACACAACACCTCCAACTCCTATTGTTCACGACTTCAGCAAATCTGCATTATGTCTGTTCTATCCCGAAGGGTTCATAAAATATTCGGTAGAACTATTTTACCACCAGATAATCAAAAAACACAGAGTTGTACTCGTATTGGGGATCTCCGGGAGAAAGGCAGGACCTGTGGCCTATAAGCCAGGGCTTGGTTGAAATAGGTTCTAAGCGTGTTATAATGTGGTAGAATAAACCATGGAGGTGGCATGTTTGGAAGATATAATAAATCTATGGGAGCAAATCAAGTACATCTTTACCTACACATTCCTCGAAGTCGAGGTCTGGAAACTTGTTGCCGCATGTATTATCATTCTCTTTAGCTTTTTCCTGCGTAAATTCTTTGTTAATCTCATCCTTGCGCTTTTGAAAAGAATAACAAGGAGGACAAAAACCACACTGGATGATGAGCTTGTTCATGCTATAGATCCGCCTGCCAGGCTTCTGGTTGTTGCCATAGGCTTTTCTATCGCCTTCGGGCTCATCGGCATTCCCATTCACGGTGAATCCTTTACCGGTCATATCCTGCGTACCGTAGTGGCTTTTTCAGCATTCTGGGCTCTTTACAGGGCGGGGGATATATTGGCGAAGCTCTTTGAGAGGGTTGCCAAAAGAACGCGTACCACACTGGATGATATATTGATCCCCTATATCACAAAGGGAATCAAGGTGATAGTTATCATCATCGGGATAAGTGTGATCGCCAAGGAGTGGGATTATGACCTGGGAGCGCTTCTGACAGGTCTTGGCCTCGGCGGCCTTGCCTTTGCCCTGGCCGCACAGGAAACCCTGGCTAATCTGTTCGGCGGGCTGACCATCATGGCGGATAAACCCTTTCAGATCGGTGACTGGATACAGACCCCTGATGTTGAAGGCATAGTGGAGGACATAGGTTTCAGAAGCACCCGTGTCCGTACATTTACCCAGGCTTTAGTAACAGTGCCCAACTCCGGGCTTGCCAAGTCCAATATCACCAACTGGTCCAAAATGGGCAGGAGGAGAGCGAGTTTCAACCTGAGTGTAACCTATGAAACAAAAGCCCACCAGATGGAAGCTCTGCTTGCCAGGATTCGCGACATGCTGGGAGCCCATTCTGGCATCCATTCTGACAGCATATATGTAAACTTTGAATCTTTCGGGCAAAACGGGCCCCAGGTGCTGATCTATTTCTTCACAAAGGCAACCGACAGGAAGACTTACCTTGAAGTCGTGGAGGAGGTCAACCTGAAACTCATGCATATATTTGACGAACTGGGAGTGAAGGTGGCATACCCGTCCATGAGCGTTTATATGGAAAAACAGCACTGCAAAAGCGAGTGATAGGAGAGGACATGTTCCGGATATTATATGAACGGAGGTTTGAAGGTTATGGATGTGTTAGAAGCCCTGTTCACCCGCAGGAGCATAAGAAGATATACAGGAGAGCCCATCAGTGAAGAACATCTTAGGCTTTTGCTGAAAGCCGGCTTTCAGCCCTGCCTGCGCACCCATCCCCGAAGAGCCCCGGAATAATTGAAAGGAGAAAACTATGGCTGATTGGAATGCATACCAGTATTTGAAGTTTGGAAGGCAGAGGACACAACCTGCTATTGATCTGGTTTGCCGTATCGGGCTTAAATATCCTGAAAAAATTCTGGATGTGGGCTGCGGGCCGGGCAACAGCACGCGGGTGCTGAAAGAAAGGTTTGTGAATGCTCTGGTCACAGGGATAGACAATTCAGATAACATGATAGAAAAGGCAAGGGCCGATCACCCGGATATTGATTTCAGACTCTGTGATATCAGCGGCGATCTGGAAGAACTGGATAATGATTACGACATTGTCTTTTCCAACGCCTGCATACAATGGGTTCCCAATCATAAACTGCTGCTCGGTAAACTGATGGGGCTCTTGAAAAAAAACGGTGTGCTGGCGGTTCAGATTCCCTACAACGAATCAGAACCCATCCATATAATCATAGGGGAAATCAGTTCTTCGGCACGCTGGAAAGGGTACTTTCCTGAGAAGCGGATTTTCCATACACTATCATCCGGGGAGTATTTTGACGTTCTGTCCGATATCACTCCTGATTTTGAAATCTGGGAGACCACCTATTATCATGTAATGGAATCCCATGAAAGTATAATGGAGTGGTACCGCAGCACCGGGCTGCGCCCGTATCTGGATGTTCTGCCTGATGAGAAGAAGGCAGCGTTTGAGAAGGAAGTTATGGGTCGGCTCATGGAGGCATATCCAAGACAAAAGAATGGAGAGATAATTTTCCGGTTCCCAAGGCTCTTTTTTACGGCTGTTGCCCGCTGAGAAAGCATGACGAACCGTGATGGATGATTTGAAAGAATATCTTTATGAAACACATATGCATACAGCAGAAGCCAGCGCATGCGCTACAGGCACCGCCGCGGAGATGGTCAGGGCCTATGCGGATCTTGGCTACTCAGGTATAATAGTAACCGATCATTTCTTTAACGGCAACACAAGTATTCCTGAACATCTGCCCTGGGAGAAACGCATTGAGCTGTTCTGCAAAGGGTATGAAAATGCGCTGGAGGAAGGGGAGAAAACGGGTCTTCATGTTTTCTTCGGTTGGGAGTATGCCTTTGATGGGACAGAGTTTCTCACTTATGGCCTGGATAAGGAGTTTCTTCTGAGAAATCCCGATATGCTTGGCTGGTCGGTTGAAAAGTATATAAAGGCTGTTCATGATAATGGCGGGTTTATCGTCCATGCACATCCTTTCAGAGAGGCGTACTACATACCCAAGATACGCCTTTACCCGCAACTAGTGGATGGGGTGGAGGTTATCAATGCCAGTCACATGAAAGCGAGGTTTAACGAGCGAGCCAAAGCATTTACAGAAAAACATGGGTTGCCCCAGTTATCCGGGTCGGACTCCCATCACCCTGACTGCATTTATGGAGGAGGCATGGCCTTCGACCGGGAGATTCATACCATCTTTGAGTTCATCGAGGCAGTCAAAAGCAAAACCGGCTATAGACTGCTGCCGGGTGTTTTTGGCTGAAGGGGATGGCCGATGAAGTCAGTCATGGAAAGTGAGTCTTTTGTACTCCTGATAGGAGAATGCTGAAATGGCAAATACAAATTTAACCAGGCAACTTGCAGTGAAATTGATAAGATCACAGGAAGTAGTCTGTCCAAAATGCAATAAAAGCGTATTGGTTCCACGGTCTACCTATAAATATAAGAATACCAGGTACAAATGTCCCGCCTGTGGTGAAACATATCGTCCCTGCAAATTAATATGAATTGAAGTATAATCTTTCATTTCTTGTTCGGTAATGGATAACAACCACCAGAAAAACAGCACGTGGAAAATAATTCCATGTGTTGTTTTTCTGGTGGTTTTGTTTGCAAGCAACATGAACCGTATAAATTTCCTCCTACTGCTTAAAATAAAGCTGCATCCTCTCGAATCCATGCATTATTTTCATTGTGATTCAGAGAGGTCGGAGGAATATTATGTTATATTTCTCTGGTGCATATGTTTAAAAAATGTTCGGAAAACAACAAAATTATGTTGAAAAAGATAAAATGCCGTGCTATAATGAACACGAAATCACAAATGTTAATGGAGGAACACGATATGTTAACGGTACAAGAATTCGCAAAACACCTTGATCTGGCTTATCTCTCTCCAAATCTTCAGGAAAAAGACATCATTGAAGCCTGCAATATCGCAAAGAAATACAAGGTCGCCAACGTGAATGTTAATTCATATTGGGCTGAGCTTGTAGTTAAGGAACTTGAAGGAAGCGGAGTCGGACCCAGCGCAGTTATCGGTTTCCCTTATGGAGCATGTCTGCCGGAGGTTAAGTATTTTGAGCTCCAGAAGATGGTTGACCTGGGCTGCACAGCCTGCGACATGGTAATAAACATTGGAGCCCTTAAGGATGGAAACTGGGATCTTGTAAGATCTGAAGTTCGTGAGTTTGCTCGTATTTGTGGTGACAAGTGCAAAACAAAGCTGATCTTTGAAGTTGCATTTCTTACCGATGACGAAATTGCCAAACTCACCAGGATCTGCTGTGAGGAAGGAATTGACTACGTGAAGACCGCAACCGGAAGTCAGGCTTTTCCGGATCTTAACCAGGTTTTAATTATGAAGGAAAACCTGTCCGGCAAAACCAAGATAAAGGTATCAGGTGTTCCCAGAACCTTTACGCTGCCGGCTGTTCTCTACATGATTGAGGAAATCGGCGTTGAGCTTGTTGGTACACGCAGTGCCGGTAAATTGGTTGAGCAGTATGAAAAGTTGTTGGCAGCGAAGGGCAAATAGAGAAGTATTAGTACCACATTTTATGGTAATTTATGGGGGAGGACTGTAATGCATAACGTAAAATTTACCGTAGCGTCACTTTTAGGAAAAGATGTTAGTATACTATCCGGCCACGAGAGTTATGTAAAGAGAGCCGTTCATTTGGAGCTGCCTTTTGAAGAATTCTCATTTCTTTCCGATTATGTTAAGCACGTCGGTGTGAGCGATGAATTTAAGCGCGCTGTTGATTATTTCAAGACCCCCGATGGGGAGACCCCTGCGGGATTCAAAATCGAGTATGAGTTGAAACCCGAAGGATACCTTGAAATCAATCTCGTTCGCAACATCAGTTACGATAAGAACGGAAAGAAGCGTCCTACCAAATTCATATATTCAGCAGACACTGCTAACCCTTATGAAATTGAGCCTATTAAAGATCTTATCGGGAACCTTACATGTAATCCGGGTATTATTTATGACTTGTTCATTAATAATCCGGAGGCAAATGTTGGTAATAAGTTTAAAGACCGCAACGAGGTAATGGCTGAAATCGCCAGAATTCTTGGACCGGGCTGTGACATCAGTGTAGAGGTGGATGACCCCTTTGCAGATTTCAGCAAAATCCTTGAAGAAGCCGAGTATTTCCGTGAACTCTTTTCGGACTATCGTGTTGTAATGAAGGTTCCTCATACCGGCCCTGTAAACGGAGCAAATGCCAAAGAGCTTATACAGGGAGACAAAAGGCTTTCCACCAGATGGAATAAGGCTAAGACCGCAGATTATCTCTATGGTCACAATCTTGCTCTCAAGCTTAGGGAACATGGCTACAGAGTTAACTATACCCTGATGTTTGAACCCTGGCAGACGGGAATGGCATTGCAGGCAAAACCCTATTTTATCAACAGTTTCATCCGTCAGCGCTTTGGTGTTACAACCTATATCAACGGACTGCTCACAGCATGGCAGAAAACCTATGATCAGCGTTTTCTTGAGGATCTGCGCAGCTTTATGCTCAAGTGGGATTTCCTTGCTAAAGGTGATGAAAACATTGATCTGCTCGAGGTTGAGAAGATTGCTCGTGAGACCATTGAGTACCGGAAGATCAATGAACCCGAAGGATTCGACGGCATGGACGGCGTTCGCCACAACTTAAGGATGCTGCGCCACTCCAATCTTGATGATTGCAGACTCATTATCTGCAGTATTGAGGGAAGCCGTATGTATCCTGAACTGGACAAACTGATGGCCGAACCTGAGTTCGCTGATATGGCCGACAGGATTGTTATCACCACAGAGCCTTCATATCTTGCTCAGAATACATCTGCACCGCAGATCGTAACCTACCAGAGAAGATTCTTGAATGCTGTGGAAAATCAAAAGAAAAACCTGGCTTCTGCAAAATAATGAGCCACAGGGAAAATTTTTAGGGGGAGGGGCAGGAACATGAGCAAACTTTCAAAGTTGACACACATAAACGATATTTGTCTGTTCGTAAAAGACTTTCAGGGCAGCCTTAAGTTCTATACCGAAAAGTTTGGATTTAAGGTAAAAAGACTTCAGCCCGATGAGGCCAATGCAAATTATGCGGAATTTGAATTCCATGGAACCAGTGTAACCCTCTGGCACAGGGAAGGCCTGTTCGAGGTAGTTGACAGAAAGTACATTGAGGGTGACGGCCATCCCTTTATGATAGCCATTAAGGTGCCATCGGTGCAGGATGTTAACGATATATACGCCGAGCTTACATCAAGAGGGGTTGAATGCATCGGTGAGCCCCGCGATTTTGAATTCGGAGCCCGAGCCTCATACTACCTTGACCACGAGGGCAATGTCTGGGAAGTGTTTGCCTGGATTGAGGGGGGCGACGGTCCGGGACTTCTCGAGTAACCGGAGGTGCAGAATGCCACGATTTACTGTTATAGTGCTTGACAGCTGTGGAGTCGGAGCTCTGCCGGACGCGGACCGGTTTGGCGATGAAGGAGCGAGCACGCTGGCAAATACCTGGAAGAGCTGCGGAGGGCTTGAAATACCGAACTTGATAAAGCTCGGGATAGGTAATATTGACGGCGCTGGAACAGACAAGACAGATCAGCCGCTTGCCTGCTTCGGTAAGGCTGCTGAAAAATCACAGTCGAAGGATACTACAAACGGCCACTTTGAAATAGCTGGCCTGATTATGGAACAACCATGTAAAGTCTTTGGGGAGCGTTTTCCAGACAGAATAATCAACGAGCTGGAAAGACGTATTGGTACCAAGACGCTGGGTAACTACCCAGCGTCGGGTACCGAAATCATTCAGGTATTGGGCGACGAACATGTGAAAACAGGATATCCCATTGTGTATTTGTCAGCCGACAGCCTTATGCAGATTGCCATGCATGAGGAGGTGATCCCTCTTGAGCGCCAGTACGAGATATGCGCCATTGCAAGGGAGATTATGACCGGTGACGATACGGTAAGCCGAATTATCTGCCGTCCATTCCTGGGGGGGAATGGGAAATACTACCGGACCGAAAACCGACGGGATTACTCCATTGATCCACCGGGCACAACGGTTCTTGACATACTCAAAGAAAACGGCAGGGACGTACTGGCAGTGGGAAAGATATCGGATATCTTCAACGGCCGCGGCATTACGAAATCATATCACAGCAAGAACAACAGGGAAGGCATTGAGGCGACCATAGACTTTTTAAAGACTGATTTCAACGGTCTGCTTTTCACCAATCTGGTAGATTTCGACATGCTATATGGCCACAGGCGCAATCCCCGAGGGTATGGGGATGCCCTGGAGTATTTTGACAAACGCTTGCCCGAAATAATTGAGACCTTGCGGGAAGACGATATCCTGTTGATTACCGCAGACCATGGCTGTGATCCCACTTTTAAGGGAACCGACCATACAAGGGAGTACATTCCCATACTGGTTTACGGGAAAAAACTGAAGCAGGGCTACGACCTGGGCATACGTCAAAGCTTTGCAGATATAGGGGCTACTGTTGCCGAATGCTTTGGTCTTTCGATCGAAACAGGAAAGTCGTTCTACCAGGAAATAATAAAAGGATAAGGTGCTGGCTATGGATAGTTTTGAATTCATGTCTCCGACAAAATTCATATTGGATAAGGATGCAGACCTTTTATGCGGACGGGAGATTAAGAACTATTCGGATAATGTTCTGTTCGTGCATTACGGTGATAAATACACCTACGAATCCGGTCTGTATGACCGTATCATGGGCGCCATTAAAGAGGCGGAGATAGAATGCTATGAGCTTCCAGGTGTCCAGCCTAATCCGAGGGTGTCCCTGGTGCGTGAAGGAATAAAGATCTGCAGAGAACACAATATCGGCTGCATTCTGGCAGTTGGCGGCGGAAGCGTGATAGATACGGCCAAAGCCGTTGGTATAGGTGTGTTCTATGACGGTGATGTTTGGGACTACTACTCCAAAAAAGCTGTTCCCACCAAATCTCTGCCCGTGGGGACTGTCATGACCCTTCCTGCAACAGGAAGCGAGGGAAGCAATGGAAGTGTACTGAAAAATGATGAAACCGGCGAAAGTGCCGATGTAATGGGCGATATTCTGCGTCCCAAATTCACCCTGATGAATCCTCAGTTGACAATGACACTGCCGAAGAAGCAGACGGTATATGGCATTATCGATATATTCAGCCATGTTCTGGAACGCTATTTCTCAACTTCAGTGGATGCCCATCTCACCGACTACATGTGTGAGGGCGTAATGAAATCCATCATTGTCAACGCAAATACACTAATGAAAGATCTTAACGATTATAATGCGCGGGCAGAGCTTATGTGGACTTCAGTAATAGCACATAATGGTCTTCTGGGAACCGGCCGCAATCAGGACTGGGCAACCCATACCATCGGTGCGCAGCTATCTGCCAACTACAACTCGGTACATGGCGCGACTCTGTCTGTTTTGTTCCCGAATTGGGCAAAGTATGTATATAAGAACAACATCCCGCGTTTCGCACAGTTTGCTCACAGGGTGTTTGATGTTCCCGTTGATCTTGATCCGGAACAGGCCGCCCTTGAGGGTATTGGAAAGATGCGTGAGTTCTTCAGCTCCATGGGTGCACCGGAGAAACTTTCGGACATCGGCATAACAAGCGACGAGAAGTTTGACAAAATGTCCAACGATGCATGCCGCTTCGGCAACATCGGCGGCATTATGACCCTCACCCCTGAGGATGTTAAGAGAATTTACCAACTTTCGATGTAGGAGATTTGCCATGAGCTTTGATTTTGCAGTCAATAACGCCATTATTCTATCTACCCACAATGGATATGTGCCTTTTATCGGATCGGTTGGAGTAAAGGGCGATTCCATTGAATACATAGGGGAGAAAGAGATCCCGGCATCCGACTGCAGTAAGATTATCGATGGGACGGACAAGATCCTTATGCCGGGCTTTACCAATGCCCATTGCCATGGAGATATGACTCTGGCCAGGGGTCTTGGTGATGGAATGACTCTGTTGGAGCAGAACCAGGTTTTTGCCGACAGCGCATGGTTCTATAAGTATATTGACGATGACGACAGATACTATTCACGTTTACTGACCTATTGTGAAGCTCTGCTTTCCGGAACCACATTTATCATGGAGAACATGTACTGGGGTCTTGGCAAGCGCTCTGTTGAAGCCATGAAAGAAATCGGCATACGCGGAGCTCTGGCAGAGGACATACGCTATGACTTTTCAAAGCCTGACGAGCTCCTGAGTGATGAGGATATCATAGGGTTTGTGAAAGCATGTAGTGAAAATGACATAATTCCGGTTATTGGCAGTATTTCGGAAGAGGACTATGACTTGCCAAGACTTCATAAGATACGACAAATACTGAAAAAGCATGGTTTGATTCAAACCTGTCATCTGGCCGAGACACCCTGGAGAATTGATATTGTTCGCAAGAGATTTGGCACAACGCCAATAAAGCTCTTAAGTGAGAATTCTCTGTTGGGCAGCGAGATGATAGGATCCCATGTTGTTCATCTGGATGATGAGGAAATACAGTTGCTTGCTGAAAACAACGTGAAGGTTGCAAACACGCCACTATGTGAAATGAAGATTTGTGACGGTATCGCACCGATACCAAAGATGGTTAGAGCGGGCGTATGTGTTTGCCTTGGTACTGATGGTGCCATGTGGAATAACTCAAATGACATCTTTCGTGAAATGAAAGGTATGGCACTGCTTCATTCTATAAACTCCGGCGTCAGGAGCCTTGAGATCAGGGATGTTCTTGATATGGCTACCATTAACGGCGCTAAAGCCTTTGGCCTTGAAAAAGAATACGGTTCAATTGAGGAGGGCAAAAAGGCTGACTTTATTCTTATAGACACTACCAGGCCGCACATGCGCCCGTTAGTGCTTGGAAAATATGAAAACGTTTCTTCGGCAGTGGTATACTGTGCCACCGGAGCAGACGTAAGCGATGTTTTTGTGAATGGACGACAGCTGGTGGAGAACCACAGACTGATCCACACAGACCTCAACCAAATATGTATAAAATTGCAGGAAACAGCCGAAAAAATACGGCAGCAATTTTATAATATACCAAAACATTAAAAAGAAAGGGAGAAGAAACTATGCTCAAGAAGACAATGAGTATCATCCTCGCACTGATTCTGACACTGTCACTGATTCTGGCCTCTTGTGGTACCAGGCCTCCTGCAAAAGAACCTGATGGTACAGGCACTGGCACTGGTGAAGAGCCCCTCAAGATTGCTCTTGTTGTAAACCAGAAATTCGGTGACAAAGGCCCCATGGATGACCTTGCAAAGGGTGCCGAACAAGCAGCTAAAGATTTTGGAGTAATTGTTAAGAAGCTTGAGTCCGAAAGCGCAGCTAAGTTTGAAGAGGACATCCGCGCCATGAGTAAGGACTGTGACCTTGTTGTAACCACGTTCCCCTACATGAGCGATGCGACAAAGCTGGTCGCTGCCGAGTATCCTGACGTAAAGTATGCAGCGGTTTTCCAGTTTATCAATGATGAGAATACCAGCATACCAAATATTTGGGACACTGAATTCCACGGCGAACAGGCCTTCTACATTAACGGCTACATAGCCGGTAAGCTTACAAAGACCAATAAGGTTGGTATAGTTATTGGTGGTGAAGAGCCCACTCCAAATGCAGAAGGTAATGGCTTCATGCGTGGTGTTAAGGATGCAAATCCCGACGCTACCGTTGAGTTCGCTTATGTAGGCAGCTACGAAGACCCTGCAAAGGCTAAGGAGATAACCATAGCCATGATTGCAAAGGGATGCGACGTAGTCCAGACAGACGCTGGTGCATCCAACGCAGGTGTTATCGAGGCATGTAAGGATGCAGGAATCCTCTGCTCTGGTGAGATTACAGACTTCTACGACACATATGACGGATTCTTTGGTATTATAGGAATTGGTTTTGGTGCAACTGTATATCAGGCAGTTGAAGATCTGGTCAATGGTAACTTCAGCGGCGGCCAGCACGGTATTCGTGGCCTTCACAACGGCGGATACTTCATCGATTGGCCGAGCTATGAGAGATTTGCCGACAATCATCCTGAGTTCGGTGAGGCAATGAAGGAAATCATTGTTGAAGCCAAGCAGATTGAGAAGGATATTATTGATGGTAAGATTGAGATTCCCTATGATACAAGGGTACCCAATTGGGAAAACTTTAAATAATGTCTGAATAGAAACAGCAGGATCTGGCTATTGCGGGTATATCTGCAATAGCCAGAATAAAAAAAGAGAGGATGTAGGTAATGAAAGAGAAGGTTAATAAGGCGTCTGCACCTAAGGCAAGCAATGATGGTGTATACCATCTTCAGTTAAGACCCGGTGACGTACCCGGATATGTAATTCTTCCCGGTGCGCCTGAAAGAACGCTAAAGATTGCAAAAGATTGGGAAGACGTAGAGGAAGTAGCCTTTTACAGGGAGTACAAGACTGTAAGAGGAAAGTATAAGGGTATGGATATTGCATGTACCTCCACGGGTATAGGAGGACCGAGCTCTGAGATATGTCTGCATGAGCTTAATACCATTGGAGTACATACCTGTATTCGTGTAGGAACTACAGGCTGTATCGTTCCGGATTTTGACCTGGGCGATCTCATCATTCCGGTTGCCTGTGTCCGTAAAGACGGTACATCCGCAACCTATGTGGAACCTGAGTACCCTGCATATGCTGACATATATGTGGTAATGGCTCTTATAGAAGCCTGTGAACGTCTGGGGTTCAGGTATGGACTGGGATTGGACTATACAGTGGGCAGCTTCTATATTGGACAGGGAAGACCTCTTAACGAGGATAAAAGCGGCTTCTGGCCAAGTTTTGCCGAGCACATTATTCCTGACCTTGCTACAGCAAAGGTTACAAATATTGAAATGGAAACGTCCGCACAGTTTGTAGTGGGCAGACTTCACGGAATGAGAATGGGCGCCGTACTGTCTGTAATTTCCAACAGAGTTCTGGACAGATGGGGCGATAACGGAGGCGAAGAAAAGGCTTGCCTGGCAGCTTCCGAAGCGATGAGAGTTCTTAAGGAATGGGACGAAAGTGGCAAAATAACTCTGAATGCTAGAATGAAAAAGAGTTAAGAATAAATTTTAGCCCGCACAGATACGAATTCAGCTGGCGGGCATTATTTGGGTGGGGACAAGATATGGCATATGCGGTTGAAATGTTAAATATTACCAAGACTTTCCCGGGGGTAAAAGCCAATGACAATGTTACGATCCGGATCGATCAGGGGGAGATTCATGGCCTGATCGGTGAGAATGGAGCAGGAAAGTCTACAATGATGAATATGCTGTACGGTATGTTTGAGCCGGACAGCGGAACGATAAAGCTTAATGGGCAGGAGGTCAGGGTTTCCTCGCCGCACACAGCAATAAGGCTGGGGATTGGAATGGTGCATCAGCATTTCATGCTTATGCCTAATTTGACAGTGCTCATGAACATTATCCTTGGCAGCGAACCTCAAAAGCGCGGACTGATCGATGTAGCCGAAGCCAAAAAGAGGATCAACGCCATCATGGAGGAATACAACCTTCCTGTAAACCTTGACGAAAAAATATACCAGCTTTCCGTGGGAGAAAAGCAAAGGGTAGAGATAATAAAGGCATTGTACCGGGGAGCAAAAATACTGATTCTGGATGAACCCACGGCGGTATTGACACCTATTGAAACCGACAGACTTCTGGAGGTGTTAAGAAAGCTTAAGTGTCAGGGTTGTACCATCATCTTTATAACCCATAAGCTGCGTGAGGTTCTGGCGATAACAGACAGCGTCACGGTCATGAGGAAGGGTGTTGTTACGGGTACTCGCAAAACAAAGGACACCAGTATAAAAGAGCTCAGCGAGCTAATGGTGGGAAGACCCGTTGACTTAAATGTGCCCAGAAAAGAGTTTAATCCAGGGGATAATATTCTTGAACTGGATAATATCTCGGCTCTAAACTCCAGAGGCCTGACGGCGCTGCGGGGCGTAAGCTTAAATGTCCGTGCGGGCGAAATAGTGGGTATTGCAGGAGTTGAGGGCAACGGTCAATCCGAACTTATCCAGGTGATATCCGGTATGATTAAGCCCACAGGCGGTAAGGTTTTGTTTAAGGGTAAGGATATTACCAATTTTTCTGTCAGAAAAAGGCGCCTGACCGGAATGTCCCATATACCTGAGGACAGGCTCAAAATGGGTTTGGCGGCCAAGTGCTCCATCAGAGACAATATGATCCTTAATCGTTACTTCCAGAAGCCTTATTCCAGGCACGGGGTAATGAACAATAAACTCTTATCTGAGTTTTCTGATAAGCTGTGTAAGGATTTTGAGGTTTTGACTCCCGGCAGCGAATATGCTGTGTCCACCCTTTCCGGTGGCAACATGCAAAAAGTTGTTATCGGACGTGAGATGGAGACTAATCCCAATTTGCTCATAGCAGCGCAACCCACACGGGGAGTCGATATAGGTGCCATTGAATCAATTTACCGCAGGCTGATAGCTGAAAGGGATAATGGCAAGGCGGTTTTGCTGGTTAGTGCGGAGCTTGACGAGATACTTATGCTTTCCGACCGCATCTATGTCCTGTATGAGGGTGAGTTTGTGGCCGAGTTTAACCGCTCCGAAGCCGACGAGAAAAAAATAGCCGTATACATGACCGGCGCAGAAAGATAGGGGGCGAAAGATGATGAATAAGACAAAGAATGTCGTAAACAATATCTGTAAACAGATCGGCCTTATTATAATAGCTCTTGTTATCGCCACCATATTCCTGGCGCTTTCCGGCTATGATCCCATTGCAGTTATCAGGGGACTGATGGAAAGCATAAGCGGGGACATCGGAGGCACAATCCGGTGGGCTACGCCTTTGATCCTGGCCGGACTGGCCATATGTGTAACATATAAAGCAGAGGTCTTCAACCTGGGTGTTGATGGTCAGCTTATTATGGGTGCGTGTGCAGGAACTGCCGTTGCGCTGGTTATACCGGCCACATTGCCTGCAGGAATTGCCGCTCCTCTGGTTATTATTGTATCGATGGCGGCCGGTGCGCTTTATGCGCTCATACCTGCAGTCCTCAAGGTCTATACGGGGACCAACGAGGTGGTTTCCACACTGTTGTTCAACTTCATCGCAACACTGTTTCTGGAATTCCTGGTAACCGGCCCTCTGACCGACAAGACATCTGGTGTTGCCCTCAATGCGAGTGCTATAGTGCCGAAAAACACCTGGTTACCGCGAATCAGCTATCTTGCCCCGTCCACTGCAAATATTGGCTTTTACATTGGACTGATTCTCGTGGTGGTTATGGGTTTCATCTTCTATAAGACCACTCTAGGGCATGAAATCAAAATAGTAGGCGCAAACCGTACTCTTGCAAAATATGCAGGAATGAATCCCAACAGGAGTGTTTTTCAGGTTATGATCATAAGCGGTGCTATTGCGGGAATGATAGGTGCAATTGAGGTGTTCGCAATCCAGCACAGACTCCTTGCCGGATTCAATCCAGGCTTTGGATTTGATGGTATCGTGGTGTCGCTTTTGGCCAATAACAATCCATTTGGAGTTTTGTTTTCCGGGCTATTCTTCGGCGCCCTTATTAACGGCGGAATTAACATGGAACGCGCGACTGATGTCCCAAGCGCAGTTACTGATATAGTTATGGCAATTATCATAATAATCGTGGCGGCAAACTTCGCAATCCCGCGTGTCAGAGGCTATTTCAGACTTTACAGAAAGGCGGATAATCCGGACACAGGCGTAAAGGGAGGTAAAACAGAATGAACCTTGATATGATTTCCGATATTTTATCCTCAATGATACGCATAGCTACACCCATCATCCTCATGGCTCTGGGTGGGCTGCTGTGTCAGAGAGCAGGTGTATTCAATATTGCTATGGAAGGGTTTTCCCTCATTGGTGCATTCTTTGGAGTAGCCTTTGTACAGATCTCCGGAGGTAATGTGTATATTGGTTTTTTAGGTGCAATGGTTTTCGGTCTCCTTTTCAGCGCCATATTCGCATTGTTTGTCACCAGGTTTAAGGCTAATCACATTATTGCAAGTATAGCGATGAACATGCTTGGCCTGGGTCTGACATCTTACTTGTTAAGAGCCTTGTTTGATGTGCAGGGGCGCCTGGCTCCCGATACCATCAACAAGCTTCCCCTGATAACCATTCCAGTGATAAAAGATATTCCCATTCTTAGCAGCTTGAGTGGACAAAGCATTATCACTTATATTACAATAATTCTGGTAGTACTGGTATATATCATGCTGTTTAAAACAAAAACCGGTCTTTCCATTTGTGCTGTGGGAGAGTCTGAAAATGCGGCCACCACTGCCGGTATCAAGCCCAACAAGGTCAGATGGCTGGTAATACTGATTTCTGGGGTACTGTGCGGACTTGCTGGTGCATACCTTTCTACTGTCATAGTATCGCAGTTCTCCGAAAATATGGTGGCCGGACGGGGATTTACGGCGTTCACAGCCTTTGCCTTTGGTAATGCCCATCCGATCTGGTCGAGCCTTGTAGGCTTGCTGTTCGGCATTGCTGAAGCCATTGGCATACGCATTGAACTTGCAGGGATAGCCCTTTCTCCGTCTATAATAAAAATGTTCCCCTATGCACTGGCAATTATTGCTCTTACCATCAGCTCATATACAAACAAACTCAAGGTAAGTGGAGTTATTGGCATGAAAAGGAAAGGAAGATAGAAAATGGATGTTAAAACAGCTGTAAATGCAATACGCATACTGAGTGCCGATCAGGTGCAAAGGGCAAATTCCGGTCATCCGGGGCTTCCTCTAGGGGCTGCCCCCATAGCTTACGAACTCTGGGCCAATCACATGATACATAACCCCAGGAACCCCAGATGGATCAACAGAGACAGGTTTATTCTCTCTGCTGGCCACGGATCGTCAATGCTTTATTCACTTTTACATCTGTTCGGTTACGATCTACCGCTTTCGGAACTGAAAAGATTCAGACAACTGGACAGTCTCACTCCGGGACACCCGGAATATGGTCATACCACAGGTGTTGAGGCAACCACTGGCCCTTTGGGCGCCGGACTTGGCATGGCTGTCGGTATGGCACTGGCTGAAAAGCATCTTGCAAAAAGATACAACCGGGATGGCTATAATGTTTTTGATCATTATACCTATGCCCTATGCGGAGACGGCTGCCTGATGGAAGGCATCTCTTATGAAGTCTTGTCACTTGCCGGCACCCTTGGCCTGGACAAGCTGATAGTTTTATACGACAGCAATTCAATTACAATCGAGGGAAGCACAGATTTAGCCTTTACCGAGGATGTAACCAAGCGCTTTGAAGCCATGGGCTTCCAGACCCTTGAAGTTTCCGACGGCAATGACCTTGCTGCGGTAGGAAGGGCTATAGAAGAGGCAAAGTCGGATAAAAGCAGGCCCTCTTTCATAAAGATTACCACAGTCATCGGCTACGGTGTTCCTGCAAAGGCCGGTAAGGCCAGCGCACATGGTGAACCGCTGGGTGAAGAAAATGTGAAGATTCTCAGGGAGAGCCTGGGATGGAAGTACGACGAACCTTTCTATGTACCTGAAGAGGTTTACCAGCACTACAATGAACTTACGGCGAAGGGCGCTGCTTCAGAAGATGCGTGGAACAAAATGTTTGCAGCGTATTCCGAAGCGTATCCTGAGCTCAGTGCTGAACTGGATGCCTGCCTGAATGGTTCCAATGCAGCAAAGCTTGAAAATGACGAGAACTACTGGCAAAAAGGAACAAAGGCAAACGCCACACGAAATATTTCCGGCAATATCATAAATTATGTTAAAGACGTTGTTACGGAGCTTATCGGAGGCAGTGCTGACCTTGGTCCTTCAAACAAGACCGTTATGAAGGATGAAGCTTCGCTGTCAAAGGATACACCGGAAGGAAGGAATATACACTTTGGCGTCCGCGAACTTGGTATGACAGCTATCGCCAACGGTATTCTGCTCCATGGAGGCCTTCGTACTTATATTGCGACCTTCCTGGTGTTTGCAGACTATATGAAGCCTATGCTGCGACTGGCTTCCCTCATGAAGATTCCGCAGATCGCTGTCTTAAGTCATGACAGTATAGGTGTTGGTGAGGACGGACCGACACATCAGCCAATCGAGCAGCTTACCATGCTGAGAAGTATGCCAAATATGAATGTATGGCGCCCTGCTGACGAAACCGAAACCAGAGTGGCATGGTTCAGTGCACTTACTCAAAAAGAAACACCTTCATGTATTGCATTATCGCGACAAAATCTGCCCGTAATCGAGAATTCTTCCAAAGAAGCTTTGAAAGGTGCCTATATTGTGCATAAAGAAAAGGGCTCAGCGCCTGATATCATACTCATGGCTTCCGGATCTGAACTCAGCATAGCAATAGACGCTGCAAAGCTGCTTGAAAGTGAAGGAAAAGCTGTTCGCGTAGTAAGTGTTCCTTGCCTTGATGTATTTGACAAACAGAGTGAGGAATATAAAGAAAGCATTCTACCTTCCGACTGCAGAAAGAGAGTAGCGGTTGAAGCGGCAAGTTCAGTCTCCTGGGGTAAATATGTGGGTCTTGACGGTGCATATGTAACCATGAACGGCTTTGGCGAATCTGCTCCGGCCGGGGAATTGTTCGATAGATTCGGGTTCACTGCTCAAAATGTGGCTGCAGTTGCCAGATCGCTTTTTAATTGATGCATAAAGTAGGTGCTGTATTTTGAGCAAAAAAGATGAAAGAATTAAAAACATGATAGAACTGCTGCAACGGCGTAAAGGCATGACAGTAAAAGAATTAGCTACATATTTTGATGTATCTGAGATGACAATTCGGCGGGATATGAAGTTCCTGAAAGACAATCAGCTGATGCTTGACATTCCGGGAGCCGCTGTATTGAATCCTAACAGCAGCAATGCCGTTGTTTCGGACAACTACTCGATTGTAACCGCAACCATTACACAGGCCCGGGAAAAAGAGAGAATAGGGAAGTATGCCGCTTCACTCATTGAAAATGATGACTGCGTAATAATTGATAACGGAACAACCACCGAGCGGCTTGCTTCATCAATTCCCGGGCAATTGAGGGCCACGGTGCTTACCAGTAACCTGAATATCATTAATCAGCTGGCACACAAGCCCAACATCTCTATCATATTAGCCGGTGGATATTATCACCAGGATACAGGGATGTTTGAAAGTCAGGAGAGCATTGCCCTGATAAGAAAGACAAGGGCTACCAAGGTCTTTTGTTCTGCCGCAGGTATTCATGAGACCATGGGTGTGACCTGCATGAACAACTACGAGCTTGAGACCAAATGGGCTATAATGGGCTCCGGTGCACAGAAAATCCTGCTGGCTGATTCCAGCAAATTTGGCCTTGTTAAATCTTGTTACATCGGTGACATTGAGTTCTTTGACATGATAATTACTGATGACAAATTGAGCGATGAATGGAAAGAAATTATCAGGTCAAAGGGAGTAGAATTGGTCATTGTATGAATTGACCCGAATAAATATGAAGAATTGAAAAAGGTTAAAAAAGTCCCATCATTGGGGGGAGCGTCTCAGGGATTTATTGTCCCGAAAGAATTCGGCATAGTATGGTATGAATTTACCGGCTATGCCGATTTTTCTTACTTTGGTAAGCCACCAGCGACAATACACTTCTGTGAGTTTCTTTATTGCCAAACCTGAACGTAACCGCAAAATGGGCGAGCCAGCCATACGAAATAAGAAAATTCATAATCCCATAAAAGATTTTTATTATAATGATCCGGGTGGTCTCTTTTCTTTTTTGTGAAAAGGATTGCATGCCCCCAAATCTAAACCCTTCTTGAACAATAAAACCTTCTCTTTCGAGCAATTTAATAACATAATTTATTCTACCGTCTTTTTTATACATATATTCATATACTTCGTTTTTATTTGGGTATCTTTTATCAAAATAATTCAATTAAATCACCCCTTTTTTACATTATATGTTGTCTCTTAAACGGGAGTGATTTAGTACACAGACCACTATACAAGATGACAAGATGAGAAGCACGACAAAACAGTAAAATGCCAGCTGTCACAAGCTATATATGCTTGAGAACAGTCGGTCTCTGATATTCCGCTTTATGAGAGTCGGTTCAAAATCTACTTGTCTTTGTAAATCCCTATGACTAATTCCTTTGAAGGAGACTATATTAAATAATTCTTGACGGCAGTTTATGGAAAGTATTATAATATAATCAATAATAAACAGGAGTTTATTAATGCAGTATCTGAAGGAAGAAGTAAAAGAAGCCATAAGGAAAGCAGCGCTTGAGGAATTCGGGAAGAAGAGTTATTCCCGTGCATCCATGAGGGCTATCGCCAGGAATGCCGGGATTACCGTGGGCAATATCTACAGGTATTTCTCAAGCAAGGATGAGCTTTTCAATGACATCATGGATCCGGCATGGCAGGCCATTACCCGGGCAATATTCGACCAATACAACGAGGCCGAGGATCCGCTTCTCATATCCGGCATTATAACCGCAATCATGGGAATCTACCGGAAGTACAGCACTGAGCTCTACATACTATTTCACAACAGTAAGGACTCAAAGTATGAAAACATAAAAAACGGTTTGATGGAACTGATTGCCGGACGTATAGAAAAGGAAATGATCACACAGCTTAAATCATCCGGTAGAAAGGTGAAAGATCCCTTTATTTTTATGATTATTGCAAATGCTATAGTAGACAGCATCTACCTGATCATCAGGGAGGTAAGGGATGACTTCGACAGGGTGGAAGCCCTGATGGAAAAGACTATGACAGTACTGGTCAAGGATCTGTATAAGCGGCTGTGAAGTCTGACGGAATAGGCTATTATGAGTTTCATAATAGCCTGTCTTTGGAAGCAAAAATGAACGATTGTTTATTAATGTTTAGTTTTAGGAGAGGGTTATGGACAGATTAGCCTATACCATTGTGAAGAGAAGAAAACTGATATTCTGGATTTTTATACTGTTGACGGTACTAAGCGCCTGCTTCATTCCTGAGGTCCGGGTTAATTATAATCTTGCCGAATACCTTCCTTCAGAAATGAGAACAAGCCAGGCGCTGGAAATCATGGAAAGGGAGTTTTCCCTCACCGGCACAGCCCGTGTAATGGTGGAGGATGTATCTGTCGCTGAAGCTGCCGATTTAAAGCAGCGCCTGGCACGGGTGGATGGTGTTAAATCAGTAATATGGCTGGATGACATGGAGGATATCTACAAGCCTCTGGAATATATGGATCAAAAAACAGTAGAAAGTTATTACAAGGATGGTTCGGCACTCTTCATTGTAGAGTTTGTGGAGGACGACTACAGTCTCAACACCGGAAAGGCTGTGACTGAAATAGAGGCTATCGCAGGTGACAGGGGTGTGGTTGGAGGATCGGCTGTAACCACCAAATTCATGCGGGAGAGCACCATCAGCGAGATTATTTCTGCTGCCATCATAGCAGCACCCCTGATATTTCTCATTCTGCTTCTGACCTCCCATTCCTGGTTTGAGCCTGTGATCTATGTGGCTGTCATGGGCGTTTCTGTGGTCATCAATATGGGAACCAACGTGATGTTCACCAGCATATCCTTTATCACTCAGGCCAGTGCTGCCCTTCTCCAGTTTGCCATATCCATGGATTATGCCATCTTCCTGCTCCATCGCTTCCGGGAGGAGAAGGCAGGCGGTCTTGACGCTGAACAGGCCATGAAAGAGGCCATAAAACGTTCCTTCTCATCCATAGGAGCAAGCTGCCTTACAACGGTTGCAGGATTTGTGGCCTTAATGTTCATGCGCTATAGGATAGGTTTGGATATGGGTATGGTCCTTGCAAAAGGGGTTCTGATAAGCCTGCTCACCGTGGTTTTCCTGCTGCCCGGAATAACCCTTTTTACCGACAAGCTTCTGGAGCGAACCCAGCACAAACCAATACTGCCGTCTCTCTCAAGGCTTGGTGGCTTGATAGTGCGTTACGGGGCAGTGGTGATTGTTTTGCTTGCCATGATCATTGTGCCTGCATACCTGGCACAGGCATCCAACTCATTCCTGTACGGTGAGAACTCCATGGTTTCCATTGAGGGTACCGAAGCAGGAAAGAGCCTTGAAAGAATAGATGAAAGATTTGGAACCTATAACCCACTGGTGCTGCTTGTGCCAAAGGGCAGCATCCCTAACGAGGCCAGATTGGCTGATGGACTGATGAGCAAGGATTATGTTTCATCGGTACAGACAACGGTTACCCTGGCCGATCCGGCTATTCCCGGAGAAATACTGCCTGAAGAACTGACTGAGAACTTTACCTCAGCCAACTATACAAGGATGGTCATAAATCTGAACCTTCCGGTGGAAAGTGAGGCCACCCTCCAGGCGGTGGAGGAGATCAGCCATATGGCTCACCAACTCTATGGGGACGGATATTACCTGTTGGGTTCATCAAGCAGTGTATCCGATATCAAGCAGGTGGTGGACAGGGACTTTTCAACGGTTAATCTTATTTCCATTTGCGCTGTTGGCCTGATCATTCTCTTCACTTTCCGATCCCTGATCATTCCTGTGCTGTTGGTTCTGGTCATCGAGGCATCCATATGGATAAATATGTCGGTGCCCTATTTCATGGATGAACCCATGGCCTTCGTCGGTTATTTGGTGGTGAGCGCCATACAATTGGGAGCAACTGTTGATTATGCCATTCTTATGACTAACCGGTATATGGAAAACCGGAAGGATTACACCAGGAAAGAAGCAGCTGTAAAGGCCCTGACAGACTCAGGATGGTCGGTCATCACATCGGCTCTCATACTGTTTATTGCCTGTATGGGCGCTGGTGTGGCTTCCTCCATAAGGGGAGTGTCGGAGATCGTTCTGCTGCTGGGAAGGGGTGCAGCCATAAGCGGGGTGCTTGTGCTTGTGCTGCTTCCTCAACTGCTGATTATTTTTGATGGGATTATTGGAAAAACAACCCTTAAGTCAAAGGGCAGGGATAGATCAATAGTAAAGGAGGAATAACCCCATGAAGATAAGAGCCAAAACATTTATTGTTATCGCGCTCATAATGGTTTTTACCATGATGGCTGCCCTGACGTCATCGGGTCTTCGGACCGGCACTACCTTACCCGTCCGAGCGACAGGTTCGTCCGGAAGTCTGATTAACAACCCTGGAGACGGAACTAAGCCCATTATAAAGGATGAAACTGTGTATGCCCTCCTGAATGAGGATGGGTCGGTTCGCTCTGTATATGTGGTTAACCATAGCAAGGTCCTCGAGGATGGCACATATGTTGATTTTGGAAATTATAAGAAGATTGAGAGCCTGAGCGAGAATATTCAGCCAAGAACAGAGGGTGACAGAATAATCTGGGAGCTTAAAAAGTCTTACGGGGATTTCTACTACAAGGGTGAACTGGCAGGAGTTGAACTTCCATGGACATTCAATATCCAATACTTTCTGGACGGAAATAAGGTACAGGCTCAGGATTTGGCCGGAAGGAGCGGGAGGGTTGAGATAGCCCTGTCGGTAACCGCCAACGAATCTGTTCTGCCCTATTTCAGTGAGAGATTCGCCATGCAGATTCAGGTACCAGTAAACCTCAACAGGGCATCCATTATCTCTGCTGATGGTGCAACCCAGGTTATTACAGGAAAGACCAACACCCTGGCTTATACCATTCTTCCGGGAACTTCCGGCAGCTATCGCATTGTTATGGAGGCCGTTGACTTTGAACTGGAGAGTATGAGCATCGGCATATCGGCCATTGACTATGGGAATGTCCTGTCCTCCGAGGGCTTAGGCGAAGGTATTGGGGAACTGAGCAAGGGCATAGAAGACTGGGTTGAGGGAACCAAATCCTTTAAGAACGGCCTTATGGAGCTGTCAAATGGTATGGGTCTGCTAACCTCTGGCCTCAAAGATTTGTCTACTGGGAGCAGAGAATTGCATGGGGGGATGGAAAGTTTTGCACAGGGATACCAGCAGTTTGACGCTTCACTGGATCAGGTTTCCCATGGCTCCAAGAACATCAGGGATGGGCTCTCAGAGATTGCCATCAACGGTGAATCCATCCTTGCCGGGTATCAGCAATTGACCCAGGGTATTCTGGCCCAACTGCCGGGAGAAGCCGAAAAGGAACAGCTCCGCATGCTGGCTCAGTATGCGGGGAGCAACAGTCCGTACGCCCAGGCGGGCAATATGGCTCAGTCACTGCTTGATCAGATTGCCGGGCTGGAACAAATCTATCAGAATCTTGCTGCACTAAATGCTGGCCTTGGTCAATATACAGAGACTGTATCGAGGTTGTCTGAGGAATACAAAGGATTTGACAGCGGGGTCACGGCTCTTGCCCAGGCCTCGGATCAGCTTCTTGAGGGCGTCTCACAACTGGAGGATGGTGGCAGGCAGCTTTCTGAGGGAGTGTCTGTCCTCGAATCAGGAATGACCGAAATAAGTGACAACATGAAAGAACTTCCGAGCCATGCTCAGGAATTGATAGATGGTGGATTGGCTATAAAGAAGGGAACTGATGCCGCAATTTCCGGGATAGTTGGACAGGAAGGGGAAGATGAAGAGATCGCATCCTTTGTTGCTCCAGAGAAGGGTCTGGCCAGTTCCGTTCAGTTCGTCATCAGAACCCCTGCTATTAAGGTACCTGAAAAGGAGAAGGAGGCGCCAGTGCAGTCCATCGGGAAAAAGAGCTTCTGGCAGAAGTTTGTCGATCTGTTCATATAGACAGACACAAGGGAAAAATACAAACCAATACCCATTACAGAAGTGAGAAGTAGGAGGTTGAAGCCGGGTCATTTTATAGTCCGCCAGTTTGTCCAGTATATTCTTCATTACAACACCAACGTTTTATTCTACAATATATTACATGTGAAGTTAGCAATAATAACAATTACGTGGATTCTCCACTTATGCTATAGTAATGGTATGATAAAAATTTACAATTATTGTGCCTCGGTGCACCATCTGGGTGCCTCAGTTGATAAAGCGTCTTTTACGGCCGCTGTATCATAGGGGGGTACAGGGGAGGCTGAGGGTACGGGTGGTTACCGGGTCGGAATGGAGGGCATTGAGAATGAAATATCAGAATCTTTTCAAACCAATTAAGATCAGGGATTTGGAACTGAAAAACAGAGTGGTCTTCCCCGCCATGGCAACCAACCTGATTGCCGACGGCGGGTATGTGACTGACAAACTCATCGATTATCATGTAGCCCGCGCTGAAGGCGGCAATGGGCTCAATATCACAGAAGCGGCTTCGGTGCACGCCCCGTCTGCGCCGCGTAATTTCTTAAATATCAGCGATGACAAATTCGTTCCCGGTTTGAAAAAGTTTACGGACGCCATTCATGCCGCTGGCGGAAAGGCCTGCATACAGCTGTGGCAGGGCGGTATCGTTGTTGCGGGGGGAGACCCGAATGCAATGATCATAGTACCCAGCGATACGCCAGCGGGGGAGCATGTTATTCCCGGCGCGTCCAAAGAGGTTATAAAGGATGTGGTCAGGGCTTTCGGTGAAGCTGCAAGGCGCGCAGTGGAAGCGGGCTTTGACTGTGTTGAATTCCATGCCGCCCACGGGTATTCTCCCCACTCCTTTTTAAGCGCCGCCATCAACAAAAGGGATGACGAGTATGGCGGATCGCTGGAGAACAGGGCAAGATACTCTATTGAATGCATAAAGGCGATTCGGGAAAATATTCCGGAAGGCATGCCCATACTGATGCGTATTGTTGCTCATGATGATTATCTTGAAGGCGGGCTTACCATTGAGGATATAATTGAATTCTGCAAGATGGCAAAAGAAGCCGGCGTGGATGTACTTGACGTATCCCGCGGCAATGCCCATTCCGCAGGCGTCAAATTTGAGGTTCCGTCCATAGATATTCCCAGAGGGTTCAACGTGGAAAACGCTGCTCGCATCCGGAAGGAAACCGGAATGATTACAATTGCGGTGGGGCGCATCAATGATCCCAGGCAGGCAGACGATATTATCGCGAGCGATAAGGCTGATATGGTGGTTATGGGCCGTGCCCAGATTGCCGACCCGGAATTCTGCAACAAGGCGAGTTCAGGAGATGAGGATGACATTATCCGCTGTATCGCCTGCAACCAGGGATGTGTGGACCGGTATACCAATAAGGCCGAGTTTCCCCATTTATCCTGTCTTAGAAACCCCGCAGTGGGCAGGGAAAAGGAGTGCAGTCTGGTTCCGGCCAGGGAGCCCAAAAGAGTTCTCATTGCTGGCGGCGGGCTGGGCGGCATGGAGGCTGCCATCACCCTGAAAAAGAGGGGGCATGAGCCTATACTGTGCGAAAAGTCCTCAGAACTGGGCGGCCAGTTCCTGCTGGCGGGCCTGGCTCCGAGAAAGCAGGAAATGCGGGAAGCGGCCGTTTCCAGGGCCGAGCAGACCTACAGGGCCGGAGTGGATGTAAGGCTGAACACTCCGGTGAACAGTAAGGTTATAGAGGAGATTTCTCCAGATGCGGTTATCATAGCCACAGGTGCCGAAGCCGCAAGGTTTGACATTCCCGGGACAGACAGACCCAATGTCTGCAATGCCTATGACGTACTGTCTGACAGGGTCAGGCCCAGTGGTGATGTGATCGTGGTGGGCGGAGGCCTGGTGGGTCTTGAGGTTGCCGAGTACCTGGCCGAAAGAAAGAACAACGTTACCGTAATTGAAGCTCTTGAGGGAATTGGCAGGGACCTTGGCATATTCAGGAAGATCTGCGTCATGGAGAGCCTCTATTGCTACAATATTGCAACCATGGACCGGTCTAAATGTGTGGAGATTACTGAAAACGGCCTGGTCATAGAGAAGGATGGTGAGCTTCAGGAGCTTAAATGTGATTATGTTGTTATTGCCATCGGAGCAAAACCCAATGACTATGGCGAAATAAAAAGCTACTGTGAGAACCGCCGCATTCCGTTCTACATCATTGGCGATGCCGCAAAACCCAGGCGCGCAATTGATGCAATAGCGGAGGCTGCCGAGGTGGCAAGGAAAATCTGATACTATACCGGTGAGTATTATGGGGCCGGATCCGGGTGTATATATCTGAGCAATCACATTAATAATAAAGAGAAGCATTGGCTGCACACAGCCTTTGCCTCTCTTTTCTTTTCAGGAATTTCAGAATTGTCCTTTATCAGCATCTATCCCCGCCTGGCGTGCATTTCGGCGCTGTTACATCGAAGGGTCGCATCATGTCATGATCCTCGTGTTCGAGGATATGGCAGTGGTAAACGTACCTGCCGGTGTAAGGCCCAAAACGCATGATCATGCGTGTAACATAACCGGGATGTGCCTGAACTGTATCCTTCCAGCCCCTTTCGCCGGGTAAGGGTAGTTCGGGTTCGCCTGTGTACCTGACACGGCCTGTTTGGTTATAGGTGACCGTATCAAAAGGAATCCGGTCGAGAACCTGGAATTGGATCTGATGGATATGGAATGGGTGAACACCCAGCCCGGCATTAATGATCCTCCAGCATTCTGTTTCGCCTATAATGGGATTTTCCACAATCCCGTCCATGTAATCATGATTATTAAGCAGGAACAGGAGCCGGTTGTAATGGTCAGTTGTAACATCAAAGGAAATATCTCTTGTCCTGATGATGTCACACTCACTCATCCTGGGTATGCGGCTAAGGAATTGCGGGATCGTGCTGGTGTCCTCTGATGTTCTTTGAATCACCCTGAACTGCATGATTCTTCCATCGGTGAATGGATCGGGTTCATTGCCAAAATCAAAGGGGGTTCTGGCTGTATTCAGGAGCGTGATGTTCGTGCCAACATCCTGGTCTGAGAAGTCTATTACAAGATCACAACGCTCCGATGGAGCTATGACAATCTCATCGGTTCTGACAGGCCTCTGAAGAAGGCCGCCATCTGAGCCGATCTGGATGAACTGCTGCCCGGAATCCAGCTTCATGCGGTAGAACCTTTCATTGGAGCCATTGAGAATACGGAAGCGGTATTTTCTCTGCTCCACTTCAAGGTAGGGCCAGGCCTTTCCGTTCACCGTGATGGTGTTGCCCGCAAACCCGGGTGTAATGGAAACATCGGGAAAATCGGGCGGAGGGTCCTGCACATCAACGGTTGAAGGATAGAATAGGGATCCGTCATCATTAAAGCTCTTGTCCTGTATTACCAGGGGTATCTCATAAACACCTGACGGCAGATTCAGGGAGCGTTCCTCTTCGTTGCGTATGATATACAGTCCCACGAGCCCGGCATACACATTGAGGCGGGTTATGCCAACGGCGTGGTCATGGTACCAGAGCATTGCAGGACGCTGTTTGTTGGGGTATTTGTAAATCTTTTGTGAAAACCTTGGACCGCACTTTCCGAAATTATTGGTATACCAGGCATCCGGATACCCATCGCTTTCAGGCTCAACCGATGCTCCGTGAAGGTGAACCACGGTGCGTACCTCTGGCATATTATGGCCTGATCCGTGGAGTGTCCTGTCGATGGGCAGAAAATGCTTTTCCGGCAGATCGTTCATCCAAAGCACGTGGGTGCATTCGCCTTCCTCTACTTCTATGGTGGGGCCGGGGAGCTGACCCTCATAACCCCAGACCCTGGTAGGGGGGAGCTGGCTGTGAAACTGGTGGAAGAATTCTTTCATTCTTACCTCATAGTATGTTTTATCTTTACGCCTTTCAAGGGGCTGCAGCACCCTTGGTATGGGAAGTGGATCCACAAAAGGTCTTAGGCGCATAAAATCCCTCCAATAAAGCTATTTGCTGCTACATTTTATGCTTTATTGGACAAGTCCGTTACAGGGACACCGTGCAGTTTTTCTGCAGTTATGCCGGAGGATTTATCAGGAGACAAAAAATCCCGGACTCTGCTTGTTCTCAGTGCCCGGGATTTGGGTGCTACGGGATAATCAGTGGGTTATCTTACAGCCTATTCAACGATGATGTCCGGGTATGCGTTACTGACCCTCTGCTTGAAGTCGGCGATAGCCTGATCCCTGGTCTTTGCACCGTTCGCATATTCGCGTACCTGCTCAAGCCAGATCTTTTCATATCATCACTATCCCGGTTACTCCACGATGATACCCAGCTCGTCTTTTACATTCCTCCTGAAATCCTCGATGGCCTGCTTCCTAGTTTTATTGCCCTTTGCATATTCACGCGCCTGTTCAAGCCACCAGTAATTAATCATTTCGTCGTATTCGGCTTTGTTGTTACCCTTTGCAAGCCTGGCACACCTGTCGTATACTTCAAACATGTCCTGGCAGCCAAGGATGTCCAATTGAGCCGGGCATTTTCTCATGACCGTGCCCGATGCCGCCGCCTCCCGGTGCCCGTCAACAGCCCCGGTGGCCCATAAATACTGTAAACCGGTATCTGAGCTGTCCAGTGTTATCCACTTGATGATATAGCCAACGGCATCTTTGTGCCGGGTGTTTTTACTTGCGAAAACCCAGGTACCGCCCCAGAAGAAGCCTGCGGGAGGCTCGCATACAGCCCAGTCGCCATAGGTTCCCTCACCGGGCTCTTTACCTCCGCAGTTGTTTCTTATAATAAACTCCACAAACCACGACGGTCCGAGAAAACCAAAGATTTTCTTCTGGCCCTCGTCCCTCATATCAGCATACCATTCATCGGTCCAACTGATTGAATTATTGGTATATCGGTTGTCATGAAGCTGTTTTGCCAGGTCCAGGAAGGCTTCGCGCCTGGGATCGATGACGAGCCTGCCATCAACGACCCAGGGAATTTCGGAGCTGTTTTCTACAGCCTTCCAGATATCATCATATCCCGATACGAATGCCATATCCTCTGGCCTTAAGGTCGTCCGCCGCATCGAAGAATTTCTCCCAGCCCGGACCAATTTTGCTTTGAATGATTTCGGGATCGTCGGTTCCCCAGACCTCTTTTGCGATGGAGCGGCGATAGATGAAAGCGCCGCCGGTTCCGTGATATGTAAGGCCAACGATCTGACCTTCCGGATTGGTGCCCATATCGATGACGTACTGGGGAATGTCCGCCTCTTTTATAAGGCTATCCACGTCGATTCCAAGATCTTTATATGGCGCTGCATAACGGGCGGCGTCTCCTTCAGAGTATTCTTTTACATTCGCGCTTTCAATCAGATATATATCAGGCGCATCCTCACCCCCGGCATCAAGCAGCTCGACCAGATATTCGTGAAAATTAATCTCCACGGTGGCAAAATAATGCATCTCGATTTCATATGGGAAGTCAGGATGAAATTCCTTGAATTTAGTAAATATCTGATCATCGTATAGACAATATATATGGATTACGCCTTTTTTAGGCATAGGCGTGGCTGTCACCTGATCCGCAGCATCTTCCGATGGGGTTGGTGAAACCTTTGCGTCAGGAGCAGGATCCGGACTTCCCGGTGTGTTGTTGGTTGTGCCGCCGCATCCTGCCATTATAACGGACATGAGGATCAAAAGGCTTAAAAACAGGGCAGCAAAACGTTTCATAATGGTTCCCCCCCTAAACTATTCTACGATAATATCCAGCTCGTCCTTTACTTTCTGTTTGAAATCTGCAATAACCTGCTCTTTTGTCTTTCCGCCTTCAGCGTACTGACGGGCGGCGGCAAGCCAGTAGAGGTCGATGGCTTCATCATACATGGTTCTGTTCTTTCCACTTGCGAGCCTCGCAGTCTTGTCGAACACTTCAAACATATCCTGGCCGCCTAAGAAATCTATTTCACCGGGGACATTCCCCATGACCGTCCCGGAGGTGACGGCATCCCGTACCCGCCCATTGCCATCGAAAGTGCCACTGGCCCAGGAATACTGAAGACCCGCCTCGGAACTGTCAAGGGTGATCCACCTGATCAGGTCGCCAAGAACTTCCTTGTGTTCCGAATTCTTATTTACAAAAACCCAGAAGCCACCCCAGAAAAAGCCGGCCGGCGGCTCGCAGACGGCCCAGTCGCCGTAGGTTCCTTCACCGGGCTGTTTGCCGCCGCAGTTATTAGTTATGACATAGTTCACCATCCATGACGGTCCGAAGTATCCGAAGACTTTCTTGGGCCCGGTATCTTTCATACCGTCATACCATTCAGTTAACCAGGTTGTTGTATTGTTGGTATATCCTCTGTCATGGAACTGTTTTGCAAGGTCAAGAAAGGCTTCACGATAGGAATCAATATGGAGTTTGCCATCTACGATCCATGGATTTTCAGCACTGGCTGCCATGGGGAACCAGAGATCGTCATATCCCGATACCATGACATATCCCCTAACTTTAAGATCGGCTGCCGCTTCGAGGAACCTGTCCCAGCCCGGACCAATTTTGTCCCTGATTATTTCGGGATCATCGGTTCCCCAGACTGTCTTCGCTATGGAGCGGCGATATATGAAAGCGCTGCCGGTTCCCTGGTAGCTTAAGGCGACCACCTGGCCATCAGCGTTTGAGCCCATGTCAATGACATACCGGGGGATATCGGCTTCCTTTGCGAGGCTTTCAACATCAATGCCGAGGTCCCTGTACGGCGTTGCATACATGGCCATGTCCCCATGGATGTATTCCATCACATGGCCGCTTCCGATGCAGTAAATATCGGGCATTCGCGAGCCGCCGGCTTCAAGGGATTCGTTAAGAGCGACATGAAAATCTACGTCCGCTGTGGCAAAACTATACGGCTTTATTTCGTAAGGGAAGTCGGGATTAAGCTCCTTATACCTCATAATTATCCTGTATACTTCGTCTGATGCACAAAAGACATTGATTACCTTATCGTCAGGAGGATCGGTTATAATTTCCGGATCCTTATTGACATTATCTGACGATCCTGTTGGAGTATCACCGGAATCATCAGATGCTGGCGGAGCAATATCCGGGCTGCTTGGGACATCGCTAGCCGTACCGCATCCTGCCATTATCACAGATACCAGGAACAGGATACTCAAAAAGAGGACTGCGAAACGTCTCATAATGACCTCCTTAAGATAGCTGATGAACTCTTCATCAGCAAACTGGGTGTAGAAATAAAGAATCTTACAATTAACTTCCTTTATTTAGTTATTATTATAACATTATTCAATTCTTAATGGGATAGTATTCCGTTTTCCAAGTCTTATTACGGCAGAGGGCAGGATGACTGGAATGAAAAATACTCTTAGAATAAAAAAAAGCTATTGACGAGAACATTCGCCGTGATTATAATTGTTATTAACAAAATGATATTATTAACATAATAATAAGAAGGAGGATAAAATACTCTTATGAGCTGTGATAAACCCCGGAACAAAATGGGGCTTACCGAGGAAGAGTTTCTGGCTCAATATGATTCCGGAAATTATGAAAGGCCTTCAGTAACCGTAGACATGCTCATATTCACGGTAACCGATGTGGAGAGCGATAATTACAGAAAACTTCCGGAGAAAGCGCTGAAGCTGCTTCTGATCAAGAGAGGCGACCATCCCTGTATTGGACAATGGGCTCTTCCGGGCGGGTTTGTGAATATGGACGAGAGCCTGGAGGAGGCTGCCTACCGTGAGTTGAAAGAGGAGACCGGCGTGGATAAGGTTTATCTTGAGCAGCTGTATACCTGGGGCGATCCGGACAGGGATCCCAGAACCCGGGTGATAAGCACCTCTTACCTCTCACTGACCGACAGCTCCGGCCTTGATATCAAAGCTAGTGACGACGCCGATGATGCCCGGTGGTTTACGGTAACCTACAGTGTGTTTAAGGAACAAAAGACCATGGATGGTGAGAACAAGACCTTTGAACGTTTCAGCAGGCTGACCCTTCAGCATGAAAATGAGACCCTGTCAGCAGTGCTTAAGCATACCTTGAAAACTGAAGGAAGACTGAGTCGTTGGGAGACCTCCATCGAGGATCCGGGAGGGATTGCCTTCGACCATGCCAGGATCATCGCATATGGCATAGAACGGCTCAGAAACAAGATCGAGTATACAGATATTGCCTTTAGTCTGATGCCGCGTTATTTTACCCTGACCGAGCTCCAGCAGGTGTACGAGGTAATCCTGGATAAGGAGCTTCTTAAAGCCAACTTCAGAAGAAAAATAGCTAACAGGGTTGAGGAAACCAATCGCTACAAAAAGGATGCCGGCCACAGGCCGTCCAAGCTGTATACCTATCGCCAGGAATTCTGATTATGTCAGATGGCAGGGAAAGGAGAGATGATATCATGAAGATCACAGACAGGGAGAAGTTTCTGGAGAAAAGCATTAATGTTCTGGCTCAGATACATGACCAGCTGTGCAGCTTATCTCCTCTGAAAAGCTCGGAACTTAAGCCTGAAAACACAGCGCTTGTGGTTGTTGACATGATTAATGGCTTTGTCCGTGAAGGGGCGCTGAAAAGCGAATATGCCGAAAGAATTATTCCCGAAATCTCCAGGCTTATGAAACTATGCCGGGCAAAGGGGATTCCCATCATTGCATTTGCAGACACCCATACCCAGGCATCCCCTGAGTTCGATGCCTATCCTATCCATTGTCTGGCTGGTTCATCCGAGAGCGAGGTGGTGGATGAACTGAAGGCATCGGCAGAGTTCAGGCTGATACCTAAGAACTCTACCAATGGATTCCTTGAACCGGAATTCCGGAATTGGCTGTCGGAAAACCCAGGTGTTGACCAGTTCGTAATTGTTGGTGTCTGCACCGATATTTGCGTCCAGCAGTTCGCAGTAACCCTCAGAACCTGGTTCAACAGGCAGGACAAAAGATCACGGGTTATCGTACCGATGAACGCTGTGGACACGTATGAATTAGGATTACATAGCCGTGACCTGATGAATTGTATGGCTCTATATGGTATGCTAGGTAATGGCGTTGAGGTTGTTGAAAAAATAGCCGACTGATTTAGAAAGAAAAGAGGCGCTTATTATGGATAGAATGCTGGATAGTACTAATCTAACCATGCTCACCGATTTTTATGAACTCACCATGGCCAATGGATATTTCCAAAACGGGCTTGGGGATAAAACGGCTGTCTTCGACATGTTTTTCAGAAAGGTGCCGGACAATGGCGGCTTTGCCATAATGGCGGGAGTGGAGCAGCTGATCTCTTACCTGAACAATCTTAAATTCAAGGACGAAGATATCGACTTTCTGCGGGAAAAGGGTTTTGGTGAAGAGTTCCTGGAGTATCTGAAGAACTTCAAGTTTTGCTGTGATGTTTGGGCTATACCCGAGGGAACGCCAATTTTCCCCAATGAGCCCATAGTGACGGTCAAAGGTCCTGTGATCCAGGCACAGCTTGTTGAAACCATGATACTTTTGACCATCAATCATCAGTCGCTTATTGCCACAAAGGCCAACCGGATTGTCCGGGCTGCAAAGGGACGTCCGGTGATGGAGTTTGGTTCTAGAAGAGCCCAGGGGTATGATGGTGCCATATATGGAGCCCGGGCTGCCTATATCGGAGGGTGTGTGGGAACCTCCTGCACCATTTCCGAGAGGGAGTTCAACATTCCTGCCCTGGGAACCATGGCTCATAGCTGGGTTCAGATGTTTGACTCCGAACTGGAGGCTTTCAAGGCTTATGCAAAGATATATCCCGATAACTGTACTCTCCTGGTGGATACCTATAATGTTTTAAAATCCGGTGTTCCCAATGCCATCCGCACATTCAATGAGGTGGTTGTACCCATGGGCTACAGGCCTAAGGGAATCCGCATTGATTCAGGAGATATCACCTACCTGTCAAGGGTAGCCAGAAAAATGCTGGATGAGGCCGGTTTCCCGGACTGCAGGATTGTGGCCTCAAACGCCCTTGATGAATACATCATCCATGACATCCTGGTTCAGGGGGCAGAGGTGGATCAGTTTGGGGTTGGAGAGCGTCTGATCACATCACGCTCTGAGCCGGTTTTTGGCGGGGTATATAAACTTGCAGCTATAGTGGAAGGGGACAGGATCATACCAAAAATAAAGCTGAGTGAGAACGTAGGTAAGATAACAAATCCCGGATTCAAGCAGGTTTGGCGTCTGTACGACAGGGAAAGCGGCAAAGCACTTGCCGATGTTTTGACCCATCACGATGAGGTTATTGATGATACCGCACCCTATGAAATATTTGATCCGGACTTTACCTGGAAGCGTAAAACCCTCGTAAATTTCCGGGCCAGGAAGCTGTTGACGCCCATTTTTGTAAAGGGAGAATGCGTATACGAGAGCCCAACCCTTGATGCTATCCGAAATTATTGCATGGAGCAGGTGGACACTCTGTGGGATGAAGTGAAGCGATTTGAAAATCCCCATAAGTATTATGTGGATCTGTCCAAACCCCTGTGGGACACCAAAGACAGGCTGCTTTCAGAGTATTCAGTCGGCAGATCCTGATGGTGGGGTAGCTTATCTTATGGCTTTTTTATGGCGGAAAGCAAATAAACGGACAGGAGTGTCTTATATGAAAACTGTTATTATCTATGCAACAAAGCACGGGTGCAGCGAGAAATGTGCAAAATGGCTCTCCGGAAAACTCTCCGGAAGGGTTGATCTTCATAACCTGAAGATGGGCGACAATGTGGATTTGGCTCAATACGACCGCGTCATTCTGGGAGGATCAATCTATGCGGGCAGGATGTTGAAGGAAGTCACCGCCTTTTGTCAAAACAGGCTGGATCAGCTCAAAGAAAAACGGCTCGGGCTTTTTACCTGCGGTATGAATCAGAAGGAAGCCGAGGCACAGTTAAAAGCAGCCTACCCGGAGGAACTTCTCAACAGGGCGGCAGTGGCCGACTGTTTTGGCGGAGAGTACAATCTCAAAGAGATGAACTTTTTTGAAAGGACCATTGTCAAAATGGTGGCCAGAATGGAGGCTAAGGAAAACAATAGTGAGCCGCCGGATCTGAGCCGTAGTTTCAGCACGGTTTCGGAAGAAAAAATGGATCGGTTTGCACAAAAAATGGGTTAAACTCGCCCCTTCCGGCGGAAAATCTGTAGCTGCAAAGGTTTACAGCCGTTGTGCAGTGGTATTATAACTTCTGAGGGTATCGTAATTAGACTGTTGCGGCTTTATGCGGTGGTTATACCGTGTTGAAGGTACCCAATGGTAGGAGGGAATCTATGGATCTAAGCTTTAGTAACCTGCTTTTTGCTTTTGGATTGACCCTTTTTGCAGGGCTGTCCACGGGCATAGGAAGTGCCCTGGGGTTCTTTGCTAAAAGAACCAATACCCGCTTCCTGTCGGTAGCCCTTGGCTTTTCTGCCGGTGTCATGATTTATGTGTCCATGACAGAGATCTTTACAAAGGCAAAGGAGTCCCTGGTTGGGGCGTTGGGGGAAAAGGCAGGATCCTGGGCAACCGTAGCCGCCTTCTTCGGCGGGATACTTGTGATTGCTGTGATAGACAAAGTGGTTCCCTCGGTTGAAAACCCTCACGAGTGCCGCATGATTGAAGACCTCGATCCTGCCGCGAGGCAAAAGTGTCAGGGAAATCTGATGAGACTGGGCACGTTTACTGCTTTGGCCATAGCCATTCATAACTTCCCGGAGGGTCTTGCAACCTTTACCTCAGCCATTAAGGATCCTACCCTTGGTATTGCCATAGCTGTTGCTGTTGCCATTCACAATATTCCTGAGGGAATAGCGGTTTCAGTGCCAATCTATTATGCTACGGGGGACAGAAAAAAAGCCTTTACCCTTTCATTTCTCTCGGGCTTGTCCGAGCCGGTGGGTGCCATCATAGGCTATCTGATTCTGCACCGGTTCTTTAATGATGTGGTCTACGGTGTTCTCTTCGCCAGTGTTGCCGGCATAATGGTCTTTATTTCTCTGGACGAGCTTCTGCCCACAGCCCGGGAATATGGAGAAGCCCATCTTTCCATCTATGGAATGGTGGCAGGTATGCTTGTAATGGCTGTTAGCCTGCTGTTATTCATCTAGCATGAATCTCATTGACAAGATAAAAATTCGGCTATGAACCGGCAGCCCGGGGAACATCATAGAACAGATCTATGGTAAGGTTTTCCCGGGCTTACTGCAACAGGCAGAAATCAGCCGGAAATGCTCAAATAAAGCCGAAAATCTTGATTTATATTTCATGATTGGTGGTATAAATATCTTGTTATACTTTCATCTATGGATGCAATCAAGTTTACAGAAAGCAGGTTGACTCATTATGAAACTCTTAAAATTCATACCGAGATTTTTCAAGAGTAGAAGAACTGGTTCTTCAAACTGGGTTTACAGCATCAGGACCAGACTCGTAGCAACAGTCATGATCATGATCATTCCTATATTCTTCCTGGGACTGTTTTCGTATAACAGCGCATTTAAATCCATCAGGCAGACGGCGGAAAACTCTATCGTCGAGACCATTGACCAGGCCAGCAAATACTTTCAGCTTTCCCTCTCGGGTATTGCTGCCGACTCCAATCAGATTGTTTTGAGTGACGATTTCATTAAACATGTCACCTCATCAGAAGACGATATTGTTACCCAGATGAATTTGGATACTCTTGTAAAAGATATCAAGCGGGAGAACACGTTTATTGATGATATTGTCATTCTCCTTGAGGGTAAAAAACCGATATCTGCCTCCGACAGGAAAGTGGACAGGAATGCATTGGCAAACATTAAGGACGGACATCTGCTGAGCATGGCCGTAGAGAAGAATGGTGTTCCGTTCTGGATTGGATCCCTTTATGATTTGGAAGATCAGATATCGGACATTTCATCCTATGCCATGTCTATGGTAAGGCTTGTTAAGGACCCTTTCACCTCTAAGGCAAAGGGTATCATAGCCATCACCGTGAGGCCCAATCTCGTTTCTAATGCTTTAATGGATATTCATCTGGGGAACGGAAGCGAGCTGCATCTAATCAGTCCTGATGGAACCGATATTGCTTACCGTATGCTAGAAGGGGAGAACCAGGATCTGGACACATCGGTTCCAGAGAACCAGGTGATCAACACCGATCTGTATTCTGACATTGTTTCCGGCGAAGATGGAAGAGGATCCAGCACAATGAAATACAAGGAGGAGGAACACCTGGCTCTGTACAGTAAAATTGGGGAAACAGGATATGTTCTGGTGGGGCTGACCCCAACCTCCAATTTCTCAGCTATGGCCTCCAGTATCCGAAACGTTACGGTTCTTACCAGTATCCTGGTGGCGGTTTTTGCCATTATTATAGGGTTGTTCATGGCTATCAGCATAGGCAGAGCCATGAAGAATATCGTAGAGGTGTCGAACAAGGCAGCCGAAGGGGATTTGACCGTCAGTTACGCTGGGGGCAAAAGGGACGAGTTTGGTATTCTGGCAAGAGCATTTAATCGTATGATGGATAATATGAGGAGTATGATAGGAAACACCTCTGAATCGGCTATGAATGTTAATGAATCAGCCAGAACCATAGCAGCCACATCAAGAGAGGCTGCCATAGTAGCCCGTGAGGTTGCCAAAGCCGTTGAGGAAATCGCCACAGGGGCTGCAGATCAAGCCAGTGAAGCAGAGAAAAGCAATAAGAAAATGAGCGATTTGGGTGAAAAAATAAATGCCGTCTCAGGATATGCCAGTGAAATAGGCAATTTCACCACTGAAACCGCAACTCTTACAAAACTTGGTCTGGCCACGGTGGAAAACCTTGAAGGAACCTCAAAGGAAACCACTGAAATCACACAGGGTATCATTTCAGACATTCAAGCCCTGGATGAAAACTCAAAGTCCATTGGTAATATTATTGAGGTTATAGACCAGATTGCGGATCAAACCAATCTGCTTGCCTTAAATGCAGCCATAGAAGCTGCCAGGGCGGGAGATGCGGGCAGAGGGTTCGCGGTTGTTGCCGATGAGATCAGAAAGCTGGCTGAGCAGTCGGTAACGGCCACAGCCGAGATTGCCAGGATTATTGAGAATAATCGGGACCAAACCGCTCAAGTTGCAAAACGTGCCCTCTCAGCCAATGACATTATTGAAACCCAGAATAAAGCAGTTGCAGATACATCGGAGACATTCAACAGAATATCTTCTTCCATGGAACAACTTGCCGACAAGGTTGAAAATATCCTGAGCGGTATAAAAGATATGGAAAGCTACAAGGCCGAGGCGCTGCTTGCCATCCAGAATATATCCTCGGTATCACAACAAATTGCTGCGTCCACCCAGGAAGTGACCGCATCATCTGAGGAACAGCTCGCAGGAATAGAGCAGTTGTCCAAATATGCGGAGCAGCTTGAAGGTATCGCCAGGGTACTCAGCGATTCCATAAGCAGGTTCAAGGTGGAATAGGAAGTGTGTACATAAAACATCCGCGATCGAAATATACGCTGCTGCTTGCAGAAAACAGGGCTGTGATAGATAATCACAGCCCTGCTTCTGTTAACGAACAGCGGCGGATCTTCTTTTCGGTGTGGTTTATGGCTTAAAACTTGAAATAACGTTTGGCATTGTAATAGGCGATATCCTGCACCATTTTTCCCAGCAGGGCCATATCATCGGGAGCCTCGCCGTTTACTACCCAGGTTCCCAGCATATTGCAAAGGATTCTTCTGAAATACTCGTGTCTGGCATAGGAGAGGAAGCTTCTTGAATCGGTGAGCATTCCTACAAACCGGCTTAGCAATCCCATATTGGCCAGTGCGGTCATCTGGCGGATCATGCCATCCTTCTGATCGTTAAACCACCAGCCGGAGCCAAACTGGATCTTACCGGGTATGCCATCGCCCTGGAAGCATCCTGCCAGCGTTGCTATCATTTCATTATCCCGCGGGTTGATGACGTAAAGAATGGTCCTGGGAAGAACACCGTTTCTGTCAAGGGTATCCATGTACTGAGCCAATGGTTGGGAATAATTATAGTCCGACATCATGTCAAACCCTGTGTTGGGGCCAAGTCTTTCAAACATTCGTGTGTTGTTGTCACGCTGTGTACCGATATGAAGTTGCATAACCCATCCCATTCGGGCATACTGTCTGCCTAAGAAAAGCATCATCCTTGTCTTGAACAGGGCTATTTCATGATAGGTCAGCTTATGGCCATCCAAAGCCCTCTTAAAGACGATCTCGGTTTCCTTTTCAGTTCCTGGCACGAACACAGGAGGTTCCAGGGCATGATCCGACAGGCGGCACTGGTTCTCATGGAACCAGGCTATTCTGCTTTCCAGGGCAGCTAAATAGTCGGAAAATGAGCCTATGGTTATCCCTGAAACCGATGAAAGCAGTTCTACATAATCCCGGAAATCCTGTTTTTCTATGTTCACAGCCCTGTCGGGTCTGAATGTGGGCAGCACCTTACAATCAAAGGATTCATCTTTCCTGATCTGTCTGTGGTATGCCAATGTATCCGCCGGGTCGTCGGTGGTACAGATAACTTCAACATTGGATCTTTTTATGATGCCCCGGGCTGAGAAATCGGGCTGGATGAGCCTTAGGTTACAATGCTCCCATATCTCTTCAGCGGTATCAGGTCCCAGAAGCAGATCAATATCGAAATAACGCTTAAGTTCCAATTGGGTCCAGTGGTAGAGGGGATTACCAATAAGATATGGCATGGTTACTGCCCATTTGAGGAATTTTTCCTTGTCGGATGCATTTCCGGTAATGGCATCTTCATCAATACCATTTGTTCTCATGGCTCGCCACTTGTAATGATCCCCGCCAAGCCATACCTCGGCGATATTTCTGTATCTTTTATCCTGGGCGATTTCCTCCGGATCCAGGTGGCAATGGTAATCGATGATGGGCATATCTTTTGCATATTCATGGTATAGAATCCTGGCAGGTTTGTTTTGCAGAAAAAAATCATCGTGGATAAAATGGCTCATGCCACCACTCCTCACATAAAATAAATGAAATGCAAGCCCATATCACACACCTAAAAAAGGCGGCAGCCACTGTAAAACGGGCAATCATACACCAGGAAGTCTGTCCAGAAGCTTGCTCACTGCTCCTGTACCGGCGACCATTTCGGCGAAATAGTGCTTAACCTTTTCAGCCAGACCGGCGTCATAGAGACTGACACCGAAGAGTCTGACATCGCTCAGTATGGGACGCAGCTGATCCTCAAAAGGCCCTGGTGATCCCAAGGTGATACCATCCAGATGCTTTCTCAGATAATCCAGCAAAGGATCCGGGCTCGGCTCAAACGGCGTGCCATTGTCGTCCATTCCCAATAGATACCTGCACCAGGCTGCAAAGACCAGGGGAATGAAAGTTAAATCCGAAACCCTCATATCAGGACGTTTCAATAAGCCTTGATGGTTTCCCCAAATCGTATGGGAAGCTTCTGGGAGGTATCGGTAGCGATACGCTGAGGTGTATCGGGTACGTATTTATTGGGAAGCCGCACATCGATAACCTCATTCAAAAAGTCTGCCGGGTTTATGATGCCCGGATCCACCACCACAGGCAGTCCTTCGTCATGACCTATCCGTTCCGCGAGCTTTTTCAGTCTGTGATCCTCCATCTCTTCCGAGATAGAGGTATAGCCCAAAAGACATCCGAATATGGCCAATGCGGTATGCAGCGGATTCAGGCAGGTGCAGACCTTCATCTTTTCCACCCGGTTAACCGTTTCCCTGTCGGTGAAGATGACACCGGCTTTTTCCAGTGGAGGCCGTCCGTTTGGGAAGGCATCCTCTATTACGAGATATTGAAGTTCTTCCGCGTTCACGAAGGGTGCTGCATAGGTTCTCTTATCGGTACAGACAATCTCGGTACTCTGGAATCCTTCCTGTTCAAGCATGCTTTTGATATTCCCATCCGGCCTGGGTGTTATTTTGTCGATCATGCTCCAGGGGAAGGACACCTTTTTTGCATCATCCACATATTCCGGGAAACCCGGGTCGACTAAACCATGATCTGCCCATTGAGCAGCAAAGGTTCTTACAGCATGATGGAGCTTTTCACCATTGTGGGAGCAATTATCCATGCTTACCCAAGCCAGTGGCAGCCCTCCCGCCTTATACCTCTCATAGAAAAGGGCTGAGACCTTTCCCATGAAACTTAGGGGAAGCTCCGGCCCTTTGAGGAAGTCATCCATTACCACGGAATAATACCGGCCTTTTGCATCGGATATGCCATATCCTTTTTCGGTTATGGTGAAGCTGGCCATTTGGAGGGATAGTTCTCTGAAAATTTCCTTGAGTCTCTGCCAATCGGAAGAAGCCTGGGGGTCTGCAATCAGGGATTCCATAATGCTGGCGATAACCCTCTTTTCGATCTGACCGTCGGGCTTCAGCACCACAAGCAGAGAAAGATCATCGTAAGGCTTATACAGCCTTTGGATGATCTCATAATCGTACCCCTCACAAACGATGATGCCTTTTTGGCTTTGGCCTGCGTCCAGCAACTGCTGCTGCAGTGCTGCAGGGAAAGCTCTGAAAATATTGCCTGCTCCGAAGTGAACCCATATGGGCTCTTTTAATGTGGCCTGCCTTACCAGATCACGATCGAAGGCAGGCAGTCCATAACCGGAACCCTGCCAGCTTTCCCTGTTTGCAAGACCGGTATCACTTAACCTCAAGATGCTCATCTCCGTTTACATCATGCTCAGGAAATCATTCATCAGGAAATTGTTTTCAGTTTGAAGCTTGAAATACTCGGGGTATTTCTTCATCAATTCTTTTTCCTCTACGATAATCCTGGAGGAATGATCTTTGAAAGCAGCAATGGCCTCTTCCACATTGGCTTTTACAACCCAGTCCAGTATTTTCTCGTGCTGGTCGATGACCTTATCGATAATAGGTCTCTCCCACAGCGAGATCAATCTGATGCGCCTGTAATGACCCGACATGCTTTGTATGATCTCCCAGCAGGTCTCTTTTTGGGTGGCGGTAAAAAAGACTCTATGGAACTCGTCGTCATATTCCTGAAGGGCGAGTAGATCATTATTCGCAGCGCATTCCTTCTGTATTTCCAAAATACTCCTCATACGGGCGATATCGGTTTCCTTCTGTATTCCGATAAAAATCTCAATGGCTCTGAGTTCAAGACTCTCTCTCAGGAATCTTTCCTCCTCCACCCGCTTAAGGTCTATCTTGGAAACGCTGGTTCCCTTTTGGGGGATAACATCTACCAATCCCTCTTTGGCCAGTTTAATCAATGCGTCTCTTACAGGGGTTCTGCTCACATTAAGCTTCTCGGAAATGGTTTTAATATTCAACGGTTCACCAGGTTTCAGATTGAGGGTGATAATATTTTTACGGAGGCTGTAGTAGACGCCCTCCCCTATACTAAAAGATGTGTGTTTTGGCAGCAGGGTTCTCTCAGAAATCATTGCAAATCTCCTCAGTAAATAAAATCGATCGAATGTTCACTGATATAGTAACATTCCAGTTAAAATTATACTATAAAAACCCTGATTTTTACCAATCCTATGTTAAGTATTAATGTATCAACCTACCAACCCGGATAAATCTACATATTTTTCTGTTTATCAATCTTAGAGATGGCTTCCCAAAGACCGTTCAGGTATGCAGCACCCAAAGCCCTGTCAAAAAGGCCATATCCAGGCATTGCCTTTTCTCCCCATATGGTTCTGCCATGATCAGGACGGAAGGGTCCATCAAAACCAATATCATAGAAAGCCTTCATGATTCCAAAAATGTCCAGGGAGCCGTCCGCCGACAGATGGGCGGATTCTTCAAATTTGCGGAGCCCGGTATATTTGAGATTTCTTACATGGGCAAAATGAATCTTTTCCTTTAGGGATCTGATGATATGGGGAAGATTGTTCTCAGGATCGGACCCAAGGGAGCCGGTGCAAAGGGTGATGCCGTTGCACGGGCTGTCGACAGCTTCAAACAGGCGGGCCAGATTCTCATGATTGGTTACAATTCTGGGAAGTCCAAATACGGACCATGTCGGGTCGTCGGGATGGACAGCCATCTTAATGCCGTATTTTTCGCAGGTGGGCATGACGGCTTTAAGGAAGTAAACCATGTTCTCAAAGAGCTTCTCATTATCCACATCCTTATAGTTTTCGAACAATTCCCGGGTATGAGCCAGCCGTTCGGGTTCCCAACCGGGGAGTCTGAACCCGTTTGACCCCGAATCCATTGCATTGAAGATCCGCATAGGGTCAATCCTGTCTATAACCTCCTGATCATAGGCTAATGCAGTTGCTCCATCTTCCCGGGGCTTGGCCAGATCGGATCGTACCCAGTCAAACACCGGCATAAAATTATAGCATACAAGCCGTATATTACATGTTCCGAGCCTTTCAAGAGTTTTAATATAGTTTTCTATGCACAGGTCTCTTTCTGGAAGAGCGGCCTTGATGGCATCAGGGACGTTCACGCTTTCAACACCTAATATTTCAAGTCCGAAGCCTTCGACTTCCGCCTTAATGGATCTGATGCGCTCCAATGGCCAGGCATCTTCTGCAGGAATGTCGTAAAGTGTCGTAATAACACCAGTAACTCCCGGAATCTGCCTGATCTGTTCCAGTGTGATGTTGTCAAAACCAGTGCCAAACCATCTTAGTGCAAGCTTCATATAATTTTCTCCATTCCCGTAGGAGCCAGATAACTGCTGCAATGTGTGATTCGGAGTTTTCCGGGGTTATCCAGCGCCTTTCTTTGCATATTAACATACTAATATATCAGAAGCAATGGTTTTTGAGATGATTAGTTATAAAAAGTTTCAGCCTTATCCCAAAAATGAATATTGAAATCATATGAAGAAATACTAGATTATTGTACCACATAATCCAATTCATAAAGGAGATCTGTGATATGCCAAAGTTAGCAACAATGGACGGTAATCAGGCTGCAGCCTATGCCTCATATGCCTTTACAGAGGTGGCGGCCATTTTTCCCATCACACCTTCATCCCCCATGGCGGAATCCGTCGATGAATGGTCGGCTCATGGGAAGAAGAATCTGTTCGGACAACCGGTAAAAGTGGTGGAAATGCAGTCGGAAGCCGGTGCTGCCGGCGCCCTGCACGGCTCACTTGCCGCCGGTGCTCTCACAACTACCTATACGGCTTCCCAAGGGCTCCTTCTGATGATACCCAATATCTACAAGATGGTCGGAGAGCTTCTGCCCGGGGTATTGCATGTTTCAGCCAGAGCAATAGCCACTCACGCTCTTTCAATTTTCGGTGATCATCAGGATGTGATGGCTTGCCGCCAGACCGGTGCCCCCATGCTGGTTTCCTCCAATGTTCAGGAAGTAATGGATTTGGCCTGCGTGGCACACCTTTCAGCCATTCAATCCAGGCTGCCCTTTATTCACTTTTTCGACGGATTCAGAACATCCCATGAATACCAGAAGATCAGTGTCATCGACTATGAGGATCTGGAGAGAATCCTGGACTATGATGCCATAAAAGCCTTCAGGGATAATGCGCTGAATCCGGAGCACCCCAAGATCAGGGGAACAGCCCAGAACCCGGACATCTATTTCCAGGGTCGGGAGGTTCAAAACCCGTTTTTTGACCGGGTTCCAACCATAGTGGACAAGGTTATGCAGGATATTCACAGCATCACCGGACGGCTGTACAGACCCTTTGACTATTACGGAGCGAGGGATACCGAATATGTGATTGTGGCAATGGGGTCGGTATGCGACACCATAGAGGAGACTGTGGATTACCTGATGAGCAGGGGCGAGAAGGTGGGCGTTATAAAGGTTCGCCTTTACCGGCCCTTCTCCGCCAAACATTTCTTTGATGTTTTGCCCAGATCGGTCAGACGCATCGCCGTCCTGGACAGGACAAAGGAGCCCGGGGCAACCGGCGAGCCTCTCTATCTCGATGTTGTGAAGCTATTCTATGATATGGGTCAAAAGCCCCTCATCATAGGTGGCAGATACGGACTGGGGTCAAAGGATACAAGACCCTCCCAGATAGTGGCGGTCTTCCGAAACCTGATGCAGAAGATACCCAGGGATCATTTTACCATCGGTATCGTGGACGATGTGACAGGAAGTTCTCTGCCTGAGGGGGAGATCATCGATACCTCACCTGAGGGTACGGTAAGCTGCAAGTTCTTCGGTCTGGGTTCGGACGGAACAGTGGGGGCCAATAAGAGCGCAATCAAGATCATAGGAGACAACACCGATTTATATGCTCAGGCATATTTCTCCTATGACAGCAAAAAATCCGGAGGAACCACAGTTTCCCATCTGAGGTTCGGGCCAAAACCGCTGAAATCGCCCTATCTGGTCTACAAGGCTGATTATATAGCCTGCCATAACAAATCCTTTATTTACAATTATGATATTCTAAAAGGTCTTAAACCCAATGGCACCTTTGTCCTGAACTGTCCATGGCAGGAAGATCAGCTGGACCGGGAGCTTCCGGCGGCACTGAAGCGGTTCATAGCCAGAGAAAAGATAAGGTTTTATATAATTGATGCCATCAGCATTGCAGGCGAGATTGGTCTTGGGAACAGGATCAATATGATCATGCAGGCGGCCTTCTTCAAGCTGGCCAATATCATACCCGTGGAGGATGCGGTAAGGTACCTTAAGGATATGATTGAAAAGATGTACGGGAAAAAGGGCCAGAAGGTTGTGGATATGAATAAAAAAGCGGTAGATATGGGAATCCAGCAACTGGTAGAGGTCAGGGTGCCCGAGTCCTGGAAGGATGCGGAGGATGAAAAACTTGTTGTGAAAGATGAGCCTGAGTTCATCAAACGGGTTCAGAAGGTGATGGCCAGAATGGAGGGCGATGAGTTGCCCGTCAGTGCCTTCAAGGGCATGGAGGACGGCTCATGGCCGCCGGGAACCACTGCATATGAGAAGCGGGGAATTGCCGTTATGATACCCCAATGGCAGATTGATAAATGCATTCAGTGTAACCAATGTTCCTATGTATGCCCCCATGCCACCATCCGTCCATTCCTGTTGGATGAGCAGGAAAAAGCCAGGGCGCCTGAAAGCTTCGAGACAAAACAGGCTACCGGAAAAGGGCTTGAGAACTATCAATATCGTATTCAGGTGGCTCCGCTTGACTGTACGGGCTGTTCCAACTGTGCCAATGTCTGTCCCGCCAAGGGAAAGGCGCTGATCATGCAGCCTGCAGAACAGGAAATCCTTGCCCAGTCGGAAAACTGGGAATTTGCCATGACCGTTAAGGCCAAGGATAAGGTGATGAACACCAAGACCGTGAAAGGCAGCCAGTTTTTACGGCCGCTTCTGGAGTTTAACGGGGCATGCCCCGGTTGCGGTGAGACTCCCTATATTCGCCTTCTGACACAGCTTTTCGGCGACAGGATGATGATAGCCAATGCCACCGGATGTTCGTCCATCTGGGGAGCGAGTGCGCCTTCCATAGCCTATACCACTGATGAGGCCGGCAGGGGTCCAGCCTGGGCCAACTCATTGTTTGAGGACAATGCCGAGTATGGCTATGGTATGTATCTGGGCGTAAGGCAGATCCGTGAAAAACTGGCCGACCTGATGAATGAAGCTCTCCAAACCGATCTGCCAGAGGAGATCAAAAACGCTTTCAGGAAATGGATTGATGTAAAGGAAGATGGAGAGGCTTCAAAAGCTGCATCACAGGCTGTTTTGGACGCAATAAAGGATAAATGGAAAAAGAATCCGACACTAAAGGAGATCATGGACAAGAAGGACTTCCTTGTAAAAAGATCCTTCTGGATCATAGGGGGAGATGGATGGGCTTATGATATAGGATATGGCGGTGTAGACCATGTCCTTGCCATGGGCGATGACGTCAATCTGTTTGTGATGGATACCGAAATATACTCAAACACCGGCGGACAGGCCTCCAAGGCAACTCCTGCCTCAGCGGTTGCCAAATTTGCCGCGGCCGGCAAAAAAACGCGTAAAAAGGATCTGGGAATGATGGCCATGAGCTATGGATATGTCTATGTCGCTCAGATTTCCATGGGTGCAGATATGAACCAGACCATCCGTGCTATTACCGAGGCCGAAAGCTACCCTGGTCCATCGCTGATAATTGCCTATTCACCCTGTGTCAGCCATGGAATCAGGAAGGGAATGGGCAACAGCATCCAGGAGGAAAAGCTGGCGGTAGATTCCGGGTACTGGCATCTTTACAGATACAACCCTGCCCTCAGGGAACAGGGCAAGAACCCCTTCCAGCTTGATTCCAAGGAACCTAAAATCCCCTATCAGGACTTCCTGCGTGGTGAGGTGCGGTATGAGTCGCTTGTCAACGTCTTTCCGGATGTGGCTCCCCAAATGTTCGAGATATCCGAAAAGCATGCGAGGGAACGCTATGAAACTTACAAGCGCCTTGCCAGTGTGACGGTGATGGAGCCGGAACAGCAGACCGAATAAAAATAACCGGGCTGTCTCAAATGAACAGTGAGGCAGCCCGTTTTTCATCAACGACAAAGGATATAGTTATTTCTGGTTGGCATCCACATAATCCTTGGCGTTCCTGACATTTAAATCATCAGGCTCTGTAACGCCCGATACCCGCCAGGTTTTCTCAATATTTGCCCATGCGGCGGTATCATGCTTCTCTATAGGTATGGCCATATTCTTTTCTTTATATTTATTCTTTGCCATCTGTCAGTACCTCCCAACAAGCCCTGTTACTCCCGTATTTCTTCTGTTTCCGGCTCATCATCCCTGGTACCGGACATACGGCTTCCAAAGATGAGGCTTAGTACACCAAGGACAATGAATACATAGAACAGGATCCTGGCAACTCCAAAAGTCAGGTTGGCAATGAGTCCAAATCCGAATAAGGCCGATATGATGGCCAATACAAAAAAGGCTACCACCCATTTAAACAAAACCATTACCTCCTTTCAGCCTGAGTCTTGTTGTCATAGCCGGCGAAATCTGCCAATAGATCGCCTTATTCTTAGCTTATCCTTTTAAATCGCCAATTATTTTGTATGATTTGGGTTGGCCTTAAAAAAAAGATCCTGGCCAAAAAATTCCAGGATCAAAAACAGAATTGGGGGAATCAGGCAAGGCCCAGAAGCCGAGCGCCGTTGGCCACAATAAAACACACCAGAATCCCGGTGACCGTGGGAACCAGGAAGGAGACCAGGGTCCATTTCCAGCTTTGGGTTTCCTTTCTTATGGTCAGGCAGGTGGTGCTGCAGGGCCAGTGCATCAGAGAAAAAAGCATGACACACATGGCTGTGAGCCAGGTCCAGCCATTGGCTACCAGCAGCTGATGCAATTGGCTTAAGCTATCAAACTCCATCATGCTTCCAGTGGCCATATAACTCATGATAATGAGGGGTATGACTATCTCATTGGCCGGGAATCCAAGGATGAAGGCCATGAGGATGTATCCATCCATTCCAATAAGTCTTGCAAAGGGATCCAGAAAACCGGCGCAGTGAGAAAGAAGGCTCAGTCCTCCCACATGAATATTGGCCATCCCCCAGATGATCAGGCCTGCAGGGGCTGCCACGACAACTGCTCTTCCCAGCACAAACAGGGTTCTGTCCAGAAGGGATCTGACTATGATCCTGCCCACCTGTGGCTTCCTGTAAGGGGGAAGTTCAAGTGTGAAGGAGGAGGGAAGCCCCTTCAGTATTGTTTTGGAGAGTATTCTGGATATCAAAAGTGTGGTCACTACACCTAAAACAATCACTCCTGTAAGGATCAGGGTGGAGATGATGGTCTGGGAAGGCCCTGTCAGCATACCCGCAAAGAACATGGTGATGATGGCTATTAAGGTGGGGAACCTCCCGTTGCAGGGGACAAAATTGTTGGTAATGATTGCGATAAGCCTTTCCCTGGGGGAATCAATTATTCTGCAGCCCACCACTCCTGCCGCATTGCAGCCGAAACCCATGCACATGGTGAGGGCCTGCTTTCCGTGGGCACAGGCTTTTTTGAAAAAATTGTCCAGGTTGAAGGCAACCCTGGGAAGATACCCCAAATCCTCAAGGAGTGTGAACAGCGGAAAGAATATTGCCATTGGAGGAAGCATCACTGATACCACCCAGGCAAGAGTCCTGTACATGCCGGTGACCAGGAGCCCGTGCAGCCAGGCAGGGGCTTCAATGGACACAAACAGGGCTGTGAGCTGATCCTCCACCCAGAACAGGCCATCTGCCAGAAGGGAGGAAGGGTAATTGGCTCCAGTGATGGTTATCCAGAAGATAACCCCTAAAAGCGCGATCATGATGGGAATGCCATAGATCCGGGAAGTGAGTATACCATCAATTTTATGGTCTCTCTTATTGTAATCGGGCTTCTCAAAGGTAACCACCCCGCGGCAGATTTCCTCAGCTTTTCGAACAATGCCGGAAACGATGATATCTCTGAAAAGTTCCGAGCTAATCCCGGCATCCTGAAGAATTTCCCTTGCCTTCTGGTAACTCACGCTGACTTTTTCCTGGGCAAGGAGGTCGTGGCCCAGATAGCTGTTGATTGATTCAATCAGGTTTTTCTCACCCTCAAGAAGTTTTAAAGCCACCCATCTGGCATTCATCCTGTTCTTGAGAACACTGTTCAGGGCAGGCTCCAAGAGGCTTGTAGCAGTCTCAACGGCTTCATGATATTGTATTCTCAGCGGGGTACAGCCGGCTTTTTCATGAGTTACCGCCCAGACCTCGTCCATGAGTTTATCTAAACCTTTTCCGCTTCTGGCGTTGGTTCCTGCAACCGGTACCCCTAATCGGTGAGACAGTTTTTCAAGATCAATATTGATCTTCTTGCGCCGGGCTTCATCGATGAGATTGACGCAGACCACCACATTGCATGTAACCTCCAATGTCTGCAGAACCAGATTAAGGTTTCGCTCAAGACAGGTGGCATCAGCGACCACGATTACGGCATCCGGATCCCCAAAGCAGATAAAATCGCAGGCCACATCTTCCTCTGCAGAGTTTGCCATCAATGAATAGGTTCCAGGAATGTCCACGAGGATGAAATCCGCTCCCTTATGGGAGAAACTTCCCTGAGCAATTGAAACTGTTTTTCCAGGCCAGTTTCCGGTATGCTGGCGCATACCGGTCAGACTGTTGAAAACTGTGCTTTTTCCCACATTGGGATTACCCGCCAGTGCTATGATTTTTTGGTCGGAAGACGATCGTTCGATATGCAGTATATTGCCAAGAACACTGCTCCCGGTGGATTGATATGTAAGACCCATCTGGTTATGCCTCCCTTATGCCGTTATTACCATGGGCTTCTATACGGCCTCTACCATGATCTTGGATGCTTCTTCAGACCGAAGCGCAATTACTGCTCCCCGGATAAGGTAGGCTACCGGGTCGCCCGACGGGCTTTTTTGCAGCGCTTCCACTTCGGTATCCCAGATGAGGCCGAGATCCAGCATCCTTCTTCTTGAAATGCCGTTTGAAGTAAGTTCCCTTACCCTTGCCTTCTTACCAGTGGGCAGAAAGCTCAGAGGTATGCATTTTCCATGTTTCATAAATAAATCAGCAGTCAGCTTCATAGGATTTTCCTCTTTTTCATCCGGCTTTTTTAGCCGGGGCTAAACTTTTTTCCCTAAACCAACATATGAGATCATGGATATATTTGTTACGAAAAACCAACGGTTGATCCTTGATGGCCGCTACAGGTATTCATCATCCGAAAAAGGTGTATAATGAGATCTATGCGGGGCGATGCGCTCACCCTATGGGAAGCGCAAGACAATGATCTGCAGGCTTGACCTGAAATTCCTTTCCTTTGGAGGCGGTAGAACCATGAATGATATACAGGCATTCTTTAATGAAATACAAATGCATCTGCTGGAGGATGAAAGGCCTTCCCATTTTTTGGATCAGTCCAGGAAAAGACCTGAGATGCAGGCTTTCCCGTTCCTCTATCTGAGCAGGCTTAAAAATGTAGAGCAATCCCCGGTTCACCATCCCGAGGGAAATGTCTGGATCCACACCCTTCTGGTGGTTGATGAAGCGGCAGCACGACGGGATTGCAGTGAAGATCCCCGGGTGTTCATGTGGGCAGCTTTGCTCCATGATATAGGAAAGGCTGTCACCACCCGGCGTCGAAAGGGGAGGATAACAGCCTATAATCACGATAAAGCAGGTGAAAAGCTGGCCGTTGAATTCTTAAAGGCCTGCGGACAGGAGGAAGGCTTCATACGGGCTGTCTCAGCCATGGTCAGATGGCATATGCAGGTTTTGTTTGTCATCAAAAACCTTCCCTTTGCTGAGATCGAAAAGATGAAAAGCCAGGTATCGATTCGTGAAATAGGCCTTTTGGCCCTGTGTGACCGCCTGGGGCGAACCGTTGACATGGATGTGGCAAAGGAGGAAGAAGAAATCAGGCGGTTTATAGAAAAATGCGAATCTGTACCAACGGAGAGTCAGGATTCCATATGATCGGCATATGATTTATTATGTGCCGGATGAGTTCATGAGAGTTTTTCCTCCCGCTATAAGAAGCCTGAACCGGCTTCTGAAGCGGGATACAAAGGTATTTGCTATGAGTTGAAAAAAGTGCTGTCAATAGTTTGTGAAAATGTCACCCCTAAAAGGAGTTAATTATTCCGAGAAA